>JACCDG011907005.1_pt1 | contig 14066 bp, 15 predicted proteins | sample 7442471 | NCBI WGS metagenome assembly JACCDG01 (sample SAMN15323444, study PRJNA562643) | freshwater metagenome | isolation source: river surface water | place: USA:Blue River Watershed | collected 2017-08-17
GCAATACACGTTCGCACCATTGTTCGTTGGGGAAGAAGTATTTCCTATGAAATTGGGTCAAGTGCCGAGCGCTCGTATTCTCGTTTCCATGAAGTTCGCATTGATGATCTTTCTCCAGACACGCAGTATCGATTTAGTATTTCGGGAGAGGATCATATGGGGATTAGCGGGGTACTTACCGAGTCATCTTTTGTAACGTTACCACTCGATGACACGACCCCACCAGGTGTGGTGACGGGTTTTTCAGTGCAGCCTGAAGGGAATGATGCGAAGCTTACGTGGCAAAACCCCTCTGATATTGATTTTAGCCATGTACGAATACTCCGAAGTGAAAGTTTTTTCCCGGGCAATATAGATGAAGGATGGCTCGTGTATGAAGGTGATGGGACGGAAGCGTTTGATAGTGGAGTTGTAGAGAACGGTCGTCGTCTCTATTACACGATTTTTGCATACGATGAAAGTGGCAATATCTCGAGTGGAGCAGTTGCGTCGTTTAGTGTATCGGGGGAAGGTAGTGTGTCTGAGGTCGTTGCTGATCCTTCACGGAATGATATACAGCTTACGTTTGACAGTGTCTTGTTTTATCAAGACAACCAGGAAATACCCCATGATAGTGGAACGGTCTCAATTGATGGTGGTAAGCATCTCACTATCGCAATCCCGTATACGTCACTCCCTGAGCATCTTAAAACAGTCCTTGTATCAGTTGTTCCTGAACATGATCCAAGTAAGGTCCTTTCATTTATTCTTCATATAAATTCTCAAAAGACAGCCTATACTGCACGCCTTGCACCGCTCGGAATACGTGGTGATTTTATGGTGCGCGTTTCGGTATTTGATTTTAAAACAGCGCAAGTGGGGTATACCACCGGGAAAATTACTTCAGTAATACAAAATTATGCTGCGCAGGAACCAGCAGGTGATCGTGGCGCTCTATGGGAAACAATACTCATGGTATGTGTGCGTAATTATGTATGGATATTTATTTCATTCCTTCTTCTCCTTCTGTTTCTTGCGCGGAAGCTCCTTACACGTTCTGAGTGAGTAAGTGTGAACGTGGGGCTTTCGTCTAGGGTATAATCGAGTGAGTAATTTTAATACGCGTATGTCACACACAATCAAAGTAGGAATCAACGGTTTTGGACGCATAGGGAGAACTTTTTTTCGTATGGCATACGACCATGAGCTCATGGAGGTTGTATCGATTAACGATCTGGGTAATCTTGAAAATCTCGCCTATCTTCTCCAGTATGACACTGCGTACGGACGAAGCCCATTCAAAGTAGAGGTGAGCGACGGTGCACTTATTGTTGATGGTCGTACCATTACCTTCACTTCCATCAAGGAACCAACAGAGCTCTCATGGGGAGAGCAGGGCGTTGATATTGTCGTTGAGTCAACGGGTGTTTTTACCAGTTACGAAAAATCGAAAGTGCACATTGACGCTGGTGCGAAGCGCGTTGTGATAACGGGTCCAGTAAAAGAGGAGTCAGGCGGAGCAACAGTACTCATGGGTATGAATGAAAACGACCTCACTACCTGCGATATTAGTTCGAATGCATCATGTACAACGAATGCAACAAATCCGCTCATCGGTATTCTTCATGAAGCAATCGGTATTGAGCGTGCTATCCTGTCCACCACGCATGCATACACTGCCTCCCAGGCGCTTGTAGACGGCCCATCAAAGAAAGATATGCGCGAGGGTCGTGCTGCAGCTCAAAATATTGTCCCGTCGTCGACAGGAGCCGCTATTGCGACAACGCTTGTGCATACTGACCTTAAAGGAAAGTTTGATGGTATATCACTTCGAGTCCCAGTACCTGTTGGTTCAATTGTCGATGTGACATTTGTTGCTTCACGACCAACGACTACTGAAGAGGTGAATGAGATTCTTCGAGCAGGAGCAGAAAGTGAACGGTGGAGCCGTCTCTTTGCGGTTACGACTGAGCCACTCGTGTCATCGGATATCATCGGTGCCCGACACGCAGCAATTGCAGATTTAGAGATGACCCGAGTTGTTGATGGGACTCTTGTTAAGGTTCTTGCATGGTATGACAACGAGACAAGCTACACCCAAACACTCGTAGATCATGTTGCCGAGGTTGCACGTATCCTTAACGACTAATTGTGCTATGAAAATTGTGTTTGCGTCAGATCATGCAGGTTTTGAGCTCAAGAATGAACTCATGGCCTTCGTGCGTGATTCACTTCACTATGAGGTTGATGATTGTGGTGCCTACACGTACAACAGTGATGACGATTATGTAGATTTTATTCGTGTGGCAGCAGAAAAGGTGAGCAGCGATTCACAAAACACACGAGGAATCATTCTGGGCGGATCGGGTCAAGGTGAGGCAATGTGTGCAAATCGGTACCCCCACGTACGTGCAACAACGTATTATCACCACAATCTCGATATTGTTCGTCTTGCACGCGAACATAATAATGCAAACATTCTTTCAATTGGAGCGCGTTTTGTAACATATGAAGAAGCAGTTGAGGCGGTGACAATGTGGCTTTCAACCGCATACACAGAGGAGTCTCGGCACGAGCGACGTATTGAGAAACTCGGATAAGATGAACACTATCGTTCCCGCAGTTATCCCGCAGTCATTCGATCATGCGCTTGATGCTATCCATATGGTAGCGTCGTTTACGAATGAGATTCAGATAGATATTGTCGACGGTCACTTTGTTCACTTCACTTCGTGGCCGTATCGTGGAAGTGGATCAGTCATGCTTCTTAATAAGCAGGTGCGTGATATGACCATCGAAGTTGACCTTATGATTGATGAACCTGAGAAAGCACTTCCGATATATGTTGACGCTGGTGTACAGAAGGTTGTCATTCATCTTGAAAGTACAAAGCATTTTGCAGATATTGTGGATCATCATCGATCACATACCTACGCTCTCGGGCTTGCGATATCAAATGACACATCACTTGATTCACTTATTTCAGCGTTGCCGTATGCAGATTATGTGCAGCTTATGGGCATCAGATCAATCGGTAGCCAAGGGCAATCATTTGACGAAACAGTACTCAATCGTATTACGCTTTTGAGAAAGCAGTTTCCAGAGCTCACCATCAGTATCGATGGAAGTGTGAATGCAGAAACACTCCCGTTACTAAAACAAGCTGGCGCGAATAGGTTTGTTTCTGGTTCAGCAATATTTGGTGCAACTGATCCAAAGCAAGCATACGAAACACTCACTTCTCTATAAACATTTTTCGTGAGGGGTTTTTTAATTTGTTTTGTATACTGAAGGTATATTTGTATGCAGTACCTTACTGATGATGAAGTACGCTCTCTCGAAGAGAAAGCAAATGAAATTCGACAGAGCGTTGTCGAAATGCTTGTTGAAGCTGGAAGTGGTCACACTGCAGGACCGCTCGATATGGCCGACATATTTACGCTCCTCTATTTTGAGGTACTAAAACATGATCCCAAGAATCCGTTTTGGGAGGGGCGCGACAGACTCGTGCTTTCAAATGGTCATATTTGTCCCATTTTGTATGCGACTATGGCGCATGCGGGATATTTTCCTGTTGAGGAACTCCTCACGCTCAGAAAATTTGGATCACGACTACAGGGTCACCCACACAAGGAGATGCTTCCCGGTATTGAGACAAGCTCAGGACCACTTGGTTCGGGACTCTCACAAGCAGTTGGTATGGCGATAGCAGAGCGTATGGACAATCCGTATACATCAAAATACGTATACTGTCTCCTCGGAGACGGTGAACTCAATTGTGGCCAAATATGGGAGGCGCTCATGCTTGCCGGGAAAGAGCAGTTACACAATCTCATCGCGATCGTTGATCGAAATGGAATACAAATAGATGGATATACTGAAGATGTGATGCCACTTGAGCCGCTCAAAGAAAAATTTGAATCGTTTAATTGGGATGTACAAGAAGTCGATGGTCACAATATTCGTGCGATAAACGATGCAATCGGGAAGGCGCAGGCAGTGTACAGTCAGCCATCAATTATTATTGCGCATACTATACCTTCAAAAGGGGTTGATGTTTTTGAGAGAGATTTTAGATGGCATGGGAATCCCCCCGGACTCGGTCCAGAAGATCGGGTAAAGCGTGGCGAGCAAGCGCATGTTGCGCTACAGAAGCTCCGCACACTTGGAGGGCATGTACGAGCAACTGATATTGAGTGATATGAAAATCGCAGAACATCTTAATCCAAATCTCTTTGAACCGAACGTCGAAACTGCACCGAATCGTAATGGTTTTGGTGATGGTCTCAAAGAAGCTGGTGAAAAGGATAAGCGAATCGTTGCACTTTGTGCCGACCTTACGTCATCAACGAAGGTGGATGTTTTTGCGAAAGCTTTTCCTGAGCGGTATCTCCAGGTCGGTATTGGTGAGCAATCTATGGCTTCGGTAGCCTCAGGGATGTCTGCAATGGGGAAGGTACCATTTGTCGCTTCATACGCTATGTTTTCACCTGGACGAAGCTGGGAGCAGGTCCGTACAACAATTGCCTACAATAATGCGAATGTAAAAATCATCGGAGCGCATTCAGGTATTTCTGTTGGTCCTGACGGAGCAACGCATCAAGCTATAGAGGATATGGGAATCATGCGTATCATCCCGCGCATGACGGTAATTGCGCCTTGCGATATTCATGAAGCTAAACGAGCAACACTCGCTGCTGCTGCGCACGTTGGCCCTGTATACATTCGACTTGCTCGTGAAAATACTCCAGTGATAACAACTGCAGGTACATCGTTTACAATCGGAAAAGCAGAAGTGTATATCACTCGCGATCAATCGCATGCTAAGAAAGTCGGTATTATCGGTACGGGAACAGTGCTCTATCACGCACTTGTGGCAGGGAAGACACTTAATGCAAAAGGTATTGGTGCATCTGTTATGCATCTTGCGACGGTAAAGCCGCTTGATGAAGCTGCTGTCCTGAGGTTTGCAGAGGAACATGATGTGCTCGTCACTGTCGAAGAACATCAAGTAATGGGAGGTATGGGCTCTGCTGTAGCTGAATATCTTTCACAGGTTCGTCCAACCCGCATCCTTCGTCTTGGCGTTCATGATCGATTTGGTCAGTCGGGAACTCCTGAAGAACTTCTTGCGCATTATGGAATCGACCACGAATCGATTGTTCGAGAAACACAGCGCTTCCTTGCGGTGTAGTTGTTTAAAGAATTTTAATAATAAAAATCGCCTCACTGAGGCGATTTTTGATTGGATACGCTTGTGCTTAGTTCAGTTCCTTCGGTACGTAGAAATCAGGCGCGTTTGTAAGATATGTAAGGAGTTCTTCACGGGTGAGGAGTCCTGCCTGGGCACCAATTTGTTGTACAACCGACATCGAGTTAATTGGACCCCAAGAGAGGGCGGTATGAACGTCATTTCCAAGAATAATCGCCGAGGTGAACGTTGAGGCAAATGCATCACCAGCGCCAGTGCGTGAAATTGGTTCTTTAGGATCAGGGTACATTGGCATATACCATGCAACGTCATTTTCGAGTGCATATGCGCCGTTAGGTCCGTCGGTTATCACAGGGATGCGTGGCCCAATGTCGCGCATTCTCTTGAGGAGTTCATTCATATCGTTTGAATCAGTACCAAGAATCTCCTGTGCCTCCTCTTTGTTACAGAAAAAGATGTCAGTATGTTCGTACAGATCTTTGAGCTTTTCTTTACCGAGACGTATTTGGAATGTGCCTGGCTGGAAAGCGAGCTTTGTTTCAGGGTGCGCTTTGAGGTAGTCAGCAATATCAAAATGAAGCTGCAAACCTTCTTTGCCAATAGAGGAAAAATAGATGTATCGTGGGGGAGTGGCAAAATTCGGGAGTACGTACGGGTATGACTCGTGCTTAATGAGGATTGTTCTTTCAGGTCCGTACTGAAGTACGTAGTGGTAGTTAGTTTTTTTGCCTTCGTGAATTTTTACAAAATCAGTATCGACACCCTCTTTACGAAGTTGTGTGAGACAGTCAGCACCGTTTCGGTCATGTCCGAGATTGGCAACAAGCGCAGATCGGAGTCCGAGTCGATGCGCTGAGACAGCGGCATTTGGCGAGTTGCCAACAGCGTTTACAACGGTCACGTCCTCATAGGGGAGTTTTTCACCAAAGTTCATTTGGAGCTGTTTCCGCCCCGTTTTTTCATCCACGACGACACGCGCATCCTCTTTAGAGAGCTTGATGAACGCGTCGACGGTAATGTCGCCTATTGCGACAAAGTCATACTGTTGTTTCATGTTTTCATTCTAGCACTGATTCAATTTCTTCCATGATACAATTGTGGTCATTACACACGTTTACACAGTACATTCCTATGGCACGCATCTACGTTACTCGACATATTCCTGAAATTGGTCTCTCTATGCTTCGTGACGCCGGTCATTCACTTGATGTGAGCACAAAGGATGGTGTACTCACTCGCGACGAGCTTCTTACTGCGCTCCGTGCAAAACCATATGATGCGGTCGTAAGTCTCCTTACCGACACAATCGATGGTGAGGTTTTTGATGCCGTTCCAACAGCAAAGATTTTTGCGAATTATGCTGTTGGGTTTAATAATATTAATCTCAAGGATGCAGCAGATCGGGGCGTTACTATCACCAACACACCTGGCGCACTTACCGATACTGTCGCAGAGTTTGCAATAACACTCATACTTGCGGTTGCAAAGCGTCTCGGTGAATCAGAGCGGTTTCTCCGTGCAGGGAAGTATGAAGGGTGGGGACCAGAGCTGCTTCTCGGAACAGATCTTAAGGGAAAGACTCTCGGTATAGTCGGTGCTGGTCGTATCGGCTACGAAGTTGCACGTCGCGCACATAACGGTTTTGATATGAAGATTGTGTATTACGATGTGAAGCAACTTCCAGTACTCGAGACTGATTTTGGAGCGGAATTTCGCTCAACGGTAGATGAGGTACTCAAGGAGGCGGATGTTGTTTCAATCCATGTACCACTTTTGCCAGAGACGACACACCTCATTAATGCAGAACGACTTCGGATGATGAAGCAATCGGCATACCTCATTAATACTTCACGTGGACCAGTTGTTGATGAGGTTGCTCTTGTCGAGGCACTCAAGACGGGTGTTATTCGCGGCGCGGGGCTTGATGTGTTTGAAAAGGAACCTGCACTCGCTCCAGGGCTTTCTGAACTTGAGAATGTTGTTATTACTCCGCACATTGCTTCTGCAACTGAAGGTGCACGAAATGAGATGTCAAAGATTGCCGCAACAAATGTGCTCACCTTTTTGGAAGGAGGTATGCCTCCTAATGCGGTAAAACCATCGTAAAATTTCCTAGAGTACACTAACAGACCACCTCAAAGATGGCATGTTAGTGTCGTCGTATTTCGCTAAGAATGAGTGCTGTTGCTGTCCCTACATTGAGAGATTCTGCCTGTCCGTACCTGGGGATGGTGATATGTGACTGAATAGAGGGTGCGATAGTTTCGCTAATTCCATGCGATTCGCTCCCCATAACAATAAACCCGCTTGTGCCAAAGGAAGTCTCGTAGAGATTTTTTCCGGTAAGAAATGCGCCGTACGTATCAATTTTTCGTTCCGCCGCCTGTGTAAGAAGTGATTCGAGTGGAAGTTCGGTGACACGTGTTCGGGTAAACGAGCCCATGCTTGCTCGGATGACTTTCGGATTATAGGCGTCAACGGTTGTTGGTGAGGTCACTATGTGCGTAATGCCAAACCAATCTGCAGTACGAATGATGGTGCCAAGATTTCCTGGGTCTTGTATATCATCGAGCACAAGGACAAATGTAGACGTAGCGATATCAAGTATTGCCTCCTCGTCTATGCTTGGGCGCATGGAGGCCACCGCAAGGCCAGTACTGTTTGTCTCGAGTGTTCCAAGTGATGAAAGTGTCTGTGCGTGTACGATAGTAACTTCAGGGAGGGGATTCCCTGTTCGTATATGGTAGGCGCTACATGCAGAATCGATGGAGCCGCTTTCTTCAAGGGTTACGTATATTCGAACGACTCTCAGGTCAGAATCAAGGAGCTCAAGAATACCCTTTCTTCCCTCAACGATAAAAAGTCCGGTCTCGTTCCGGTATTTCTTGTGAGCAAGTTTTGCATCAGTTTTGAGTGACATAGGTATGTACGGCTAGACTAGCATAGATAGAGATTTACTTGAAGAATCTAGGGGGTATGGTATAGTCGTCGGGCATTTAGCACACACATATATTATTATGACATTTACACTCGAAGCATCGCCACGTACAGAAACTGGCAAGAAGGTTCAAAGTCTCCGCGCTCTCGGAAAGCTTCCTGCCGTGGTATACGGACCAAAGCAAGCGCCAACTGCGCTCACGCTTTCAAAGTCTGACTTTGAAAAGGTTCTTAAGGATGCTGGTGAATCTTCGGTCATCACGCTTACCGGTCTTGAAAAGACGACTGATGTACTCATCCATGAAGTTGCATTCGATGCACGCAAAGGAGGAGTTGTTCACGTTGACTTCTATGCTATTGAAAAAGGAAAGAAGATCACGGTCGACGTACCACTGACATTCGTTGGGGAGGCGCCAGCACTCAAGCTTGGAGGCAACCTGACAAAGGTGCTCCATGAGGTAGAAGTAGAAGCTGATCCAACAAAGCTTCCAAAGGAAATCATTGTCGATATCAGTACACTCGTTGATTATGAATCACAGATTCATGTTCGTGATCTCTCAGTGCCAGCTGGTGTTGAGATCAAGGATAATGGTGACGATGTCGTTGCGCTCGTACAGCAAGTGAAGGAAGAGTCGGAGAGTACACCAGTACTCGATATGAGTGCAGTAGAGGTGGAAAAGAAAGGAAAAGCTGAAGAAGCACCTGCAGCATAAGCACAAAAAAACCAGTCATACGACTGGTTTTTTTGTGTGTATCCTGTCTCTGGTATACTACAAGTATGCGATTTGGTCGTACCGTTCTTGTGTTTCTATGCACATTCAGTTTGCTCGGTAATACCGTGGCTTTTGCTGAAACTGAGGCAGAGCGAAAGGCGCGCCTGGAAGCAGAGCTACAAAATGTCGAGCGTCAGATCCTGAAACAAGAAGTGCTTGTTGAGGAGAAGCAGGCAGAGCGACAGTCTCTTGAGCGCGATGTAAATCTACTCGATGCGCAAATTAAAAAAGCACGTCTCGGGATTCAGGCGCGTGCACTGGCGATCGAGCAGCTCGAAGATCAGATAGTTGATAAAGAAGGCGTCATTGTTGAGCTCACCAGTCGTTTGGAGACACAACGTAAATCACTCGCTCAACTCATTCGAAAGACACAAGAAGTTGATGATTACTCGCTTGTTGAGATTCTTCTCGGCAAGAAGCAGTTTTCATATTTTTTCGAAGACCTGGAGAGTTTTCATGCAATCAAAGCTTCACTCAATGAATCGCTCGCTCTTCTCAAAGAAATACGAAATGATACTGAAGAGCAAAAGGTATCGCTCGAGGACAAGCAGCTCTCGGAAGAGGAGATGAAGCGTGTCCAGGAAACACAGAAGAAAACAATTGAACAGCAGGAGGCAGAAAAGGAAAAGATACTCACGGTCACGAAAGGTGAAGAAACAGCCTATAAGACGCTTCTTGAGAATCAGAAGAAAACAGCTGCACAAATTCGAGCACAGCTCTTCAGTCTTCTTGGTGATAGTGGTCAAATTCCATTCCCCGAAGCTGTTGCGCTTGCTGAATATGCAGGGGCACGGACCGGGGTCAGTCCTGCCTTGCTCCTCGCGGTGGTGGAACAAGAGTCAAACTACGGAAGCAATACCGGTTCATGTCTTGTCGGTGATATCCAGGCCGGGAAATCGGTTATGCATCCAGAGCGTGATGCACCGGTCTTTATGGCTATTGCAGATATTCTTGGTTTTGACGCCCCTTCACAGCGTGTGTCCTGTGCACTCGTGAACAGTAGGGGTGTTCGAATTGGGTGGGGTGGAGCGATGGGGCCGCTGCAGTTTATCCCGTCAACATGGGCTATCTATGGAGGTATCGTAAGTGTCGGGAATGGTACGTTTATATATGACAAGGGAAGCGATCAGATCAGGTCACTTACGGGAGGGGCGAATGCCTCAAATCCATTTAATAAGCAAGATGCATTCATGGCAGCAGCGCTGCTTCTTCGGGACAATGGTGCAAATGGTTCCTATGCCGGAGATCGCCTTGCGGCACTCCGGTACTATGCTGGATGGGGTGGGGCGTCGCGTCCAGAAAATCAGTTCTACGGGGATGGGGTAATGGCCAGAAAAGCGCGTCTCCAGGAGGAAATTCGTATTCTCGAAAGCTAACAGTTGCGTATTAGAGTAATTCTGGTATAGTGTCGCGACTATGAAAGCAGAAATTCACCCAGAGAACTACCGCATGGTGATCTTCCACGATAACTCAAGTGGAGAGCGTTTCCTCGTTGGTTCCACAATTGAGACTACTCAAACTGATACTTGGACTGATGGTAAAGAGTATCCGCTCACACATGTTGATGTGTCGAGTGCCTCGCATCCGTTTTATACCGGAACTGAGAAGGTTATGGATACTGCAGGTCGCGTTGAGCGCTTTAAGGCTCGCGCAGAGAAGGCAACAACTCGCAAGAAGAAATAACGTCAGAAGAAATCCCGGATTGCGTATCGCGCGATTCGGGATTTTTCTGTGCTATAGTCTCACATAATTATTGTATGAACTGGAATGAGGAACAATTAAATATATTTCGGACAAATGAGCGGACGATGTACCACATGTCAGAATTTGACCGGTTGCTTCTTCGTGAAAAAGAGGCGCGGGAAATGGAACACGATCCGAGTATGGCTGAGCTTGCGCGAGAGGAGCTCGTGCAAATAGAAAAGCAGGCAACAGAGCTCTATGGAGAGATGGAGCGTATTCTTAAAGCGGTAGAGGAGGAAGAGCAAAAGCCGTACGGTGTTCTCCTTGAAGTTCGTGCTGGGGTTGGAGGCGAGGAGGCGGCCCTCTTTGCAGAGGAGCTTGCTTCAATGTATCGGCGATACGCAGAACGTGAGGGGTGGAATGTGACACTCCTGTCTGAGTCGCGCGCGTCGCAGGGAGGATATAAGGAAGGAACTTTCGAATTCATTGGCAAGGAAGTATACGACAGGCTTCGCTATGAAACCGGCGTGCACCGCGTACAGCGTGTCCCGACAACTGAAAAGGCCGGACGCATACACACGTCAACTGCCTCAGTTGCCATTCTTCCCATGCGAAGAAAACCAACAATTGAAGTGAACCCCTCTGATATTGAAATGGAGTTTTCTCGATCAGGAGGTGCGGGAGGACAGAATGTGAACAAGGTTGAGACAGCTGTTCGTCTGATACACAAGCCGACCGGGGTTGATGTACGGTGCCAGTCAGAGCGAAGTCAGCTAAAGAATCGTGAAAAGGCAATGACGCTCCTCATAGCAAAGCTTGAAATGATGCACGAGGAAGAGGAGGCAAAGAAACACGCTGATGTTCGCAAAAACCAGATTGGTACTGGAGATCGCTCCGAAAAGATACGAACCTACAACTTTCCGCAGAGTCGCATTACGGATCACCGAATAAAGGAATCGTGGCACAATATCGAGGCGGTACTGTCTGGCGAGCTCAATATGATCACCGATGCGCTCATACAGTCCTCAGAATCGGGGAGCGAAATGTCGGTTGCGGAAGTCGAGGACGTGTGATACTATCCCTCGTACTTTGCGCTACTCCGCGCATTTTTAATTATTTATGCAATCAGAAACCAATACCACACAGGGAGTTTCATCACTTATTGAGAAACTCTTTAAGGCTGGCTCACACTTCGGCTTTACTCGCTCACGACGTCACCCAACCGTTACTCCGTTTATTTTCGGAAGTAAGCAGGGTACCGATATCATCGATCTTGAGAAGACAAGTGAACTCCTCACTACAGCAGCATCTGTTGTCTTTGAAACTGCAAAAGCAGGGAAGATTGTTCTCTTTGTTGGTACAAAGGAAGAAATCTTGCATGTTGTTCGTGACGCAGCAACAAAAGTAGAAATGCCATTTGTTGTGAACCGATGGATTGGTGGCATGCTCACGAATTGGTCTGAGATTCGAAAGCGTATCAATCGCCTTACTGATCTCCTCGCACAAGGTGCTTCAGGAGAGCTTGAGCGCAAATATACAAAAAAGGAGCGTGTCATCATCGGTCGTGAGATTGAGAAGCTCACATTTAACTTTGCAGGTATCAAGGATATGGAGCGCCTCCCAGGTCTCCTTGTCGTCGTTGACCCACGTCACGATATTATTGCAGTTCGCGAAGCACGTGAGCTCAATATCCCTGTCATTGGTCTCACCAGTTCAGATACAAACCTCAAGGAGGTAACATATCCAATTGTTGCGAATGATGCACTCCAGTCGAGTGTTCGAACAATCCTCGCTGAGCTTACTGATGCATACACGAAGGGAAAGGCTGAAGCAGTAGTTGTTCCAAAACGATAGGAACTCGAGTGTCTGTATAATAGAGATTAAAATATAAATCGCTCTTTTCACTATGGAAATCACAACCGCACAACTCAAGGAACTTAGAGATGCAACAGGCATCTCAGTAATGCAGTGTCGTAAGGCGCTTGAGGAGGCAGGTGGGGACATGGATAAAGCGAAGGTAATTCTCACACGAAAGGGAGGTGAGGCTGCTGCCAAAAAGTCAGACCGCGAGCTCGGAGCTGGTTATATTGGTGCGTATGTTCACACGACTGGTGAGGTGGCTGCTCTCGTGCACCTCGCATGTGAGACAGACTTCGTTTCAAAGAATGAAGAGTTCAAGGATCTTGCGCGAGCTATCGCTATGCAGGTTGCCGCACAAAACCCAATCTATATTTCACGAAGCGAGGTTTCTGAAACTGAAATAGAAAAAGCGAAGAGTGTATTCCTAGAGGAGGTAAAAGATAAGCCAGCTGAGATTCAGGAAAAGATTCTTGCAGGCAAGCTTGATGCGTATTTCAAGGATCGCATTCTCATGGAACAGGCATATATCAAAGATGGAGAAAAGACCATTGGAGATCTTGTAAACGCTGCTGTACAGAAGTTCGGTGAAAACACTGTTATTGCACGTTTCGAACGACTCTCGGTAAAATAGAGAGATGAGTGATGAGCTTACGGCATTGGTATCGAGCACTATTGTCTTGCTCGCGATACTCTTTCTCTTTCGGATTGAACGAAATCGAGGAAGACGCTTTCTTGGTGGTATCCGAGCACACCTTGATTTTTGGTTTCTCTCCGTGCGACACATGTTCAATGTGCGTCTGAGGAACTGGAGTCGATTCTTCATTCGTCAGATAGGTCATTACTTTCTTCATACATTTCTCTCGGGCGCTATCCTAAGCCTCAGTTCGCTTGAGGAGAAGCTCAAGACCATTGCTCGATCTAATCGAGCACTTGCAAAAAAGTCTGATAAAGAGCGTACGCTCATGAATAAGCTTGATGAAGTCGCTCTTCATAAAATGGAAGTATCACTCAGTGAGGAAGAAAAGCGGATACGGAGAAAGAGGAGTCTTGAAGGGTAGAAGGTTGCATTTAATGGGCAATTCTCGCATAATAGCGAGGCTCAATTCAGGGAAGAAGTCTGGTGGTCCCTATGAGCTGTCTTTGTGGGGAGATGGGAGATGCCGGAACTTTGTACTTTTTTTCTTTGAGCCGACTTAGCTCAGTTGGTAGAGCAGCGGCTTTGTAATCCGCAGGTCGTCAGTTCGATCCTGACAGTCGGCTCAAAGAACGAAAGAAACGAGAAGTGTAGACAAGAAGTATTTATGGATGCTGAGAGGTGGACTTTGAAAGTCTTCCGAAATAAGGCTATACTCGCCCTGCATGTCAAAAAAAGATCATTTACTCCCGTATGCCCGAAGAGCCGATTTCCATGTTGGTCGAGCGCCAGAGCTCACCGGCAAGGACCGGCTCTTTTACCGTATTCTTGAGATTATTCCAGGACTTGCTTCGTGGACGACGCTTATTGCAGTGATCCTTGCCTCGATATATGCACCGTTTGCAGCAGCGTACTTCATCATTGCGTTTGCAGTGTACTGGGTACTCAAAACAGCATTTCTCTCGTATCACCTTCGCCATAACTGGAA
>JACCDG010044494.1_pt1 | contig 14062 bp, 9 predicted proteins | sample 7442471 | NCBI WGS metagenome assembly JACCDG01 (sample SAMN15323444, study PRJNA562643) | freshwater metagenome | isolation source: river surface water | place: USA:Blue River Watershed | collected 2017-08-17
AGTCCGCTCGCTGCTCGATCTGGGCATCACGTCGATCAACCTCACCAGCGACGATGTGGTGCGTACACCGGCTGAAGACGTGCTGGAGTTCGGCCAGACCACGGCCACGCTGAGCGACGGCAGCACGGTGCTGGTGGCCGATGCGCAGTTTGCCTACGCCGAAGAGCCTCGCCAGCTCCACTTGGTCTAAGTTCTGCGGTGTGGCATCTGGTGCAGGCCAGATGCCACTTTCAACCTGTTTTTGGAGCACCTCCATGATCAATAGATCCTGGTCGATGGGCAGGCGTTTCTTGCTGGGCCTTTCGCTGTCGTTCGCCCTGTGTAGCTTCGCGCAAGCCCAAAGCTTGCAAGACATCGTTTCGCAACATGTGCAAGCCCTCGGCGGTGCGGAGAGGATGCGCAGCCTGCAGTCTCTGCAATTGGAGGCGGAAACCAAAGTCATGCTGTTCATGACCATCAAGGTCCGCACCGTCATGCTCAACAACGAAGGCGTGCGCTTGACCATCTACATGGGCAATGACGAGGTGTCACGCAGCGTGGCCACACCGCAAGGTGGTGCCAGCTTCGAGGACGGCAAGCGCAAGGCGATGGACCCGCGCGAGGCCAGTGGCTTGTTCGAGTCGGCCGATCTGTCAGGCCCCTTTGTGGACAGCGAGAAAAAGGGCATCATCCTCAAACTGCTGGGCCAGCAGCCGCTCAAGCGGGGCGGGCAGGCCTATGTGATAGAAGTGCTGCGCCCCGGCGGCCGACCGGCCAGCCGCCACTTCATCCGCACCGACGATTTCATGGTGGCGCGGGTCGAAGAGCAAAGCTACAGCACCGAAGACCGCAAGTGGAAGGAAGAGTGGAACGAGTTTGACGACTACCGCGAGGTGCAAGGCGTCAAGATGGCGCACCGCATCCGTTCTGACGATGGCGAGCTCACGGTCACCAGCTACAAGGCCAACGAGTCCTTGGACAAACGGATCTTCGCGTTGCAATGACCTTGGGGCTGCACTTGTTGCAGCCGCACAGCCCGTGCCGTCGCTCCGATGGCGCGGGCTTTTTCATGGGCTCAGGCCAGCATCACCGCCTGCCACAGCGCTTGCACTGCTGCACAGGCCGCTTGCGTGTCTTGCGGTGCCATGTGGGTGGGGTCTTCGTTGAGCCGTGCGCGGTGTTGCAGCCGACGCATGTCGCGGTAGGCGTCTGCCGCTGCGTGGCCCACGCCGGCAGGCAGCAGGCCTTCGGCTTCGGCCCGGTGCAGCAAGGCGATGTTGCCCACGTTGTCGGCAAGCGCCGGGTGCTGGGCGGTGTGCAGCAGCACCAGGTACTGCACCACAAATTCCACATCGACCATGCCGCCGGGGCTGTGCTTGACGTCAAAGCGCCCGGCAGGCACCGGGTGTGCGGTGCGCACTTTTTCGCGCATGGCGACGATCTCGGCTTTCAGACTCGCCGCATCGCGCAGGGCGCCGATGACGGCGCAGCGCACCGCGTCAAATGCCGTTTGCAAGCCGGGCAGACCCATGACAAAGCGCGCTCGCGTCATGGCCTGGTGTTCCCAGGTCCAGGCGGTGTTGCTGCCGCGTTGCTGCTGGTAGTCCGCATAAGCCTCGAAACGCGTGACCAGCAGGCCCGAGTTGCCGTTGGGCCGCAAGGCGGTGTCGATCTCGTACAGATCGCCTTCGCCGGTCTTCACGGTCATCCAGTTGATGAGCTTGCGCACGTAGGCGGCATACACCTCCTGTGCGCGCTCGTCTTCGTCGTCGTAGACGAACACGATGTCCAGGTCGCTGCCGTAGCCCAACTCTTTGCCGCCGAGTTTGCCGTAGCCGATGACGGCAAAGCGTGGCTCGTCGCGGTGGCGGTTTTTCAGGCGGCTCCAGCACCAGCGTGCGGTCACACGCAGCACCGCATCGGCCAGCTCGCTCAGGTCGTCGGCCACCTGCTCAACCGTCAGCACGCCTTCGACGTCGCGTGCGAGGGTGCGGAACTGTTCGGCGTGGTGGGCGCGGCGCAGCAGGTCGAGCAGACTTTCCTCGTCGTCTTCGCCGGTGCGTTGCAAGGCGGCGCGACGCGCTTCGAGTTCGGCCTCGAATTCGGCAGCGTCAAAACGCGCATGGAACAAATTGCCACCCGCCAGTTCGTCGATCACGCCTGGGTGCTGCACCAGGTAACGCGCTGGCCAGCGCGCCGCGCCGAGCAGACGCAGCAAGCGTTCGTGGATGGCGGGACGCTCCAACAGCAGCGACAGGTAAATTTCGCGGCGCAGCAGGGGCTCGATCCAGTCGGCCATGCGCAGCACCGCGTCTTCGCTGACCCGGCCTTCGCTGAGCCACTGAGCGGTACGTTGCAGCAGGCGCATCAGGCGGCCCCGGGCGTCGTCGCGCAGGGCGTGCACACGCGGGCTGTCGTTCCATGCCAGCAAACGCTCGCGCACCGGCCCCGAAAACTCGGCCAGAACTGCTTCCAGCTCGGCGTGTTCGCGCCCGCCGTTTTTCTTGCCGTTTTTACCGTTGCAGCCCACGCACTCGGGGTCGCCGCCCAGCAAGGTGTCGAACTCTTGCGCCACCAGCTCGCGGTGCGTGTCCAGCGTGGTCAGAAAACTGCAGGTGCTGGGGTGGCCCATGGTCTGAGCGATCCAGGCCAGGTCGTCGTCGCGTGTGGGCAGCACATGGGTTTGCTGGTCGTCCAGGTACTGGATGCGGTGCTCCACGCGGCGCAAAAACTCATAGGCCTCGCCCAGCGCGTTGGCGGTGGCCTGGGGCATGAGGCCGGCCTTGGCCACACGCTGCAGAGCGTCCAGCGTGGGGCGCGTGCGCAGCTCGGGGAATTGGCCGCCGCGCACCACCTGCAGCAACTGCACGGTGAACTCGATCTCGCGAATGCCGCCGCGCGACAGCTTGACGTCGTTGGCCCGCTCGGGGTGGCCCGCGCTGCGCTTGCTGGCGTGGTCGCGGATTTGCTGGTGCAAGACCCGCAGCGATTCGAACACGTTGTAGTCGAGGTAGCGGCGAAACACAAAAGGCAGCACCACCGCACGCAGCTGCTGGGCCGAGCCGCAGATAACGGCGCTGCGCGGCGCCACCACGCGGCTTTTCATCCAGGCAAAACGTTCCCATTCGCGGCCCTGCACCAGCAGGTATTCCTCTAGCGCCCCCAGCGAGACCGCGCTCGGCCCCGAATTGCCGTTGGGGCGCAAGGCCAAATCGACACGGAACACAAAGCCGTGCTCGGTGGTGTCGCCGATCAGTGCGTACATGCGCTTGACCGCGCGGGCAAAGTACTCCTGGTTGGAAATGCGGCCGCGCCCTTCGGTGTTGCCCACCGTCTCGCCGTCTTCGTCGTAGACGTAGATCAGGTCAATGTCGCTGGACACATTGAGTTCGCGCGCCCCCAGCTTGCCCATGCCCACGATCCACAGCTCGGCGCGCTGGCCGTCGGCTGTGGCGGGCATGCCGTGCAGCGCGTCCAGATCGGCTTGCACCTGCTGCCAGGCCGCGTCCAGGGTGACTTCGGCCAGCCAGGTCATGGGGTGTGTGATGTCGGCCAGCGGCGCGCTGGCTTCGGTGTCCAGGTGCACCATGCGCTCCAGCGTGAGCTGGCGCAGCACCCGCAAGGCGGCGTCCAGGACCAGGCCGCGTTCGCGCAAGGTGGAGCAGGTGGCGCTGAGGCCGTCGCGGGTGGGCACGCCGGGCGGCAGCAAGGGCAGCCAATCGGCATAGCGGCGTTGCAAGCGCTGAACGAACCGCGAATGGGTGGCCAAATCTGCCGACCCAGGGGCTGGCATGGTCATGTCCTGTGGGTCACGGGGCTCACTGCCGGTCATAATTCTTGCTGACTTTCTGCTTCTCAAAGACAGGCTCTCAGTGCCCACTTCCTCTGCCCCCGTTTTCTGGCTGACACGCTTGTCGCGCGCGGTGGCCTGGCTGGCACTGGCTGTGGGCCTGTGCATGGGCATGGGATGGGCCGCCCTGCATGTTTGGATTGTGCCGCGAATCCAGGATTTCCGTCCCGCGCTGGAACGCCTGGCCACCCACACCGTGGGCCTGCCGGTGCGCATTGGCGAGTTGCGGGCCGAATCCACCGGCTGGGTGCCCTCATTCGAGTTGCGCCAGATCGAACTGCTCGACGCCCAGGGCCAACCCGCCCTGAAATTGCCACGGGTGGTGGTGGCCATCAGCGTGCGCTCGGTGCTGAACCTGGGGCTGGAACAACTGGTGCTGGACCGGCCAGAGCTGGACGTGCGCCACACCGCCAGCGGCCAGTGGCTGGTGGCCGGACTGGCACTCGGGTCCTCCAACAGCACCCACAGCGCGGCGGCCGACTGGCTGTTCAACCAGCGCGAGGTGGTGGTGCGCGGCGGCACCTTGCGCTGGACCTCCGAGCGCGCCCACCAAAGCACAGGTCATCCGCCCGAACAGGCGCCCGCACTGACCCTGACCGAGGTCGACCTGGTGCTGCGCAACCGCTTGCAACAGCACGACATCCGGCTGGATGCAACGCCTCCGCCCGAATGGGGCGAGCGTTTTGTGCTGATGGGCCATTTCCACCGCGGTCTGCTGTCGCGCCACCCTGGGCATTTCGGCGACTGGAACGGTCAGGCCTACGCTTATTTCCCGCAAGTCGACGTGTCTCAGTTACGCCAGCATGTGCGCCTGGGGGCCGATCTGTTGTCGGGCCAGGGGCGCTTGCGGCTGTGGTCCGACATTGCCCGTGGCGAATGGGCTGGCGGGACCGCCGATCTGGACCTGCGCGATGTGCGTCTGCGCCTGGCGCCCGAATTGGATGCCTTGGGCTTTGAACAGATCTCCGGCCGTGTCGCGGGCCACCAAAGCCCCCGCGACTGGTCGGTCGCCACACAGGCGCTGGCGTTTGTGAGCGACCAGGGCCTGCGTTGGCCCGGCGGCAACGTCTCGGCGCAGTACAGCCTGGCCCAAGGCAAGCAGCCCGCCAAAGGCAAGGTGCAAGGTGAACAGCTGGACCTGCAGGCCCTGCGCGAAGTGGCCCTCAAGTTGCCACTGGCCCCGCGCTGGCAAGACTTTTTGAACCGGCACGAGGCCACCGGCCAAGTGCGCAGCCTGCGTCTGCAATGGGACGGCCCACTCGAAGCCATGCAGCAATACCAGGGCCAGATCGAGGCGGACCGGTTGAGCTTGCAGATCCGGCTGGACGACGGCACACGTGGCCCCGGTCTGCAAGGCGCGCAGCTCAATGCGCAATTCGGTCAGCAAGGCGGCCAGCTGCAACTCAAAATGGGCAGCGGCGGGCAACTGAGTTGGCCGGGTTTGCTCGAAGAAGACACGGTCGCCCTGCAACAACTCCAATCCGATGTACGTTGGCAACTGCGCAAGGGCCAGTGGGCGTCGGCGCAATGGAAAACCCAACTGGCCAACGACGACCTGCAAGGCCAGACCCAGGGCCAATGGCAAGCCGCAGCCAGCGGGCCGGGGGTGATTGACTTGCAAGCCCAGGTGCCACGGGCACAAGTCAACCGGCTGTACCGCTACCTGCCGCGCAACCTGCCCGCCGATGTGCGCGCCTATGTGCGCGACAGCCTGCGCAAGGGCACGCTGAACGGCCTGCAAGTGCGCATCAAAGGCGATCTGGCCAAACTGCCCATGCCCCAACCCCGCGACGGCGAGTTCCGCTTTTTCGGCCAGCTGCAAGGCGTGGAAATGGCCTATGTGCCGCCCAAGCTGCTGGCTGCGGGCAACCTGCCCTGGCCCAACCTTCAAGGCATGCAGGGCGACTTGGTGTTTGAGCGCCAGGGCATGAGGCTCAGCAACGCCAGCGCGCGCATCGGTGAAGGCCGACAGGCGGTGCAAATCGCAGCGCTCAGCGCCCACATACCCGACCTGGCGCACGACCCCCAACTGGAAGTCAAGGCCGAACTCAAAGGCCCGGCCCAGGCCGTGCTGCGCACACTGGCGCAGTCGCCAGTGGACCGCCTGTTGTCAGGCGCGCTCACCCCCGCCACAGCCACTGGCAACCTGCAAGGCAAGCTGCGGCTGGACATGCCACTGCTGCGCAGCCAAGACACTCAGGTGCAAGGCAGTGTGAGCCTGGCGGGCAACGATGTGCAGCTGGGCCCCCGGGTGCCGCTGCTGGGCAAGGCCCAAGGCACGGTGCAGTTCACCGACAAGAGCTTCACCCTGCAAGGCGTGCAAACGCGGCTGCTGGGCGACACCAGCCGGCTCGAGGGCGGCCTGCGCACCGGCCCCTTGCCTGCAGGCGAGCCAGCCTTGCTGATCCGCGCACAGGGGCAAGTCACCGCCGATGGCCTGCGCGCCGCACGCAACATGGCGCCGCTCGACGCCCTGGGCCGCCTGGCCAAGGGGCAGACCAGCTACAGCGCCACACTGGGGTGGCAAGGCGGCCAGCCCGAACTGAGCGTGCGCAGCAGCCTGGAAGGGCTGGAGCTGAACCTGCCAGCCCCGCTGGGCAAACGCGCTGCGCAGGCCTTGCCGCTGGCGGTCACGTCGCGGGTGATCGGCACGGCCCCTCTGCGCGACCAGCTGCAAGTCGAGATCGGCACCCTGGCCTCGGCCCTGTATGTGCGCGACCTCACCGGCGCCAGCCCTCGGGTGCTGCGTGGGAACCTGGCCATCGGCACCCGCACCGGAGGTGCGTCGGGCCTGCCCGAGCAAGGCGTCGCGGCCCTGGTACGGCTGGACGATGTCTCACTCGACGACTGGCACGCCGTGCTGCCCGCCATGGGCACGGCGAATGGTTCCAACGGCCCCAGTGACGACACCGACGACGCCTGGCGCAGCTACCTGCCCAACCGCTTGGGCCTGGAGGCCGCCACCCTCACCACCCAGGGCCGCGCCCTGCACGAGGTGGTGGCTGGCATCAGCCGTGAAGGCACCTTCTGGCGCGCCAACATCGACGCGCGCGAACTCAGCGGCCACGTCCAGTACACCCAACCCGACCGCCAACAGCCGGGGCGCCTGTTTGCCCGGCTGGCTCGGCTGAACCTGCCGCCTTCGGCAGTGAGCGAGGTCGAATCGATGCTGGAGACGCCACCCAGCACCATGCCGGCGCTGGACATCCAGATCGACGATGTGGAGCTGCGCGGCAAACGGCTGGGCCGGGTCGAGATCGAAGCGCTCAACCCCGAGCCGCGCACGCCGCGCGCAGGGGGGCGCGAGTGGCAGCTGCGCAAATTCAACGTCAACGTGCCCGAAGCCGCGTTGCACGCCACCGGGCGCTGGGCCGCGGCCACTGACAACCGGCCGCGGCGCACCGAGATGAATTTCAGGCTGGACGTGCAAGACGCCGGCGCCTTGCTCACGCGCCTGGGCACGCCCGGCGCGCTGCGCGCCGGCAGCGGTCACCTGGAAGGGCAGATCGGCTGGAATGGTTCGCCTTTGGCCCTGCATTACCCCTCCATGCAAGGCCAGTTCCAGGTCAAGATGGAGCGCGGACAATTCCTCAAGGCCGATCCGGGCGTGGCCAAACTGCTCGGCGTGCTCAGCCTGCAGGCGCTGCCGCGCCGCTTGCTGCTCGATTTCCGCGATGTGTTTTATGAAGGCTTCGGCTTCGACGCGGTGCAAGGCGATGTGCAGATCCAGCAAGGCATTGCCTCCACCCGCAACCTGCAAATCAACGGCGTCAACGCGGTGGTGAAGATGGAAGGCTCGGCCGACATCGCTCGCGAAACCCAGCAGCTCAAGGTGCTGATCCTGCCCCAGATCGACGCCGGAGGCGCCTCGGTGGTGGCGGGCCTGATGGTCAATCCGGTGGTAGGCCTGACGGCCTACTTGACCCAGTGGCTACTCACCTCACCGCTGTCCAAGGCGGCGATCCAGGAGTTCGCCATCGACGGCAGCTGGAGCGAACCGCGCGTGACCCGCATCGAATTGCCCAGCGCCCCCCCGCCAGGGCGTCAGCCATGAACACGCCGCGCAGATTCTCTGCCAGGCGCCAGCGCTGGCAGCAGCGTCTGGGCCGCTGGCGCCGCGCGCTCGACGATTTGCTGCCCTGGCGCGCAGGGCGCCTGTCGCTGTGGCTGGCCCTGATTGGCCTGGTGCTGGCCTTGCTGGCCACGCTGGTGTGGCTGGCCGGCCGCTACGAAGCCAGCCAGGTACAAGCCGAGCTGGAGCGCGACACACAAGACGCGGTGAGCGACCTGCGCACCTCGCTGGCACGCGACGTGCAGGCGTTGCAAAGCGTGCAGTCGCCCACTGTGGATGAACACGCCCGCCAGGATGCGCTGCACACCCTGCTGCGCGACAAGCGCGAATGGCTGCGGGTGGAATACCGTGATCCGCAGTGGCGTTTGTTGAGCGCAGAAAACTCGCCGCTGCGCGCGCCGGTGTTCGAGCACACCACCCGCCAGAACACCCTGTCCGAGATGATGCGCTCGTGCCTGCGCGCCCGACAGTTCAATGGCCCCGCCTATTCCAGCAGCTACTACCTGCCGCTGAACAATGGCCTGGGCATGGAAGTGATGGAGTTGTGCATGCCTGTGGTCAGCAACGGCCAGATGAGCGGCTACACGGTCTTGGTCTACAGCCTGCAAGAGCTGCTGGTCGAGCGCCTGGGCCACACCTTCGCGCGGCGCAACATCGTGTCCTTCACCGAAGCCGACGGCACCCGCCTGGCCATGGCTGGCAGCGACCGGCGCGGCCAGCGCCTGTTCACGGCGCAACAGCTGCTGGATTTGCCTGGCAACACCCTGGTGCTGCGCATGGACGGGCGGCGCAGCGCCCCTGACCTGTTTCCCAATGTGCTCACCGCGCTGGTCACCGCCATGTCGATCGCGCTCATCACCGTGGTGGTGCTGCTGGTGCGCGACTCGCGCCGGCGCCTGAAGGCCGAAAGCGAACTGGCCGAGGCCCTGGCCTTTCGCAAAGCCATGGAAAACTCGCTGGTCACGGGCTTGCGCGCTCGCGACCGCGAAGGGCGCATCACCTACGTCAACCCCGCCTTTTGTGCCATGGTGGGTTTCAGCGCAGACGAGCTGATCGGCCAAAGCGCGCCCATGCCCTACTGGCCGCCCGAAATGGTGGGCGAATACCAGCAGCGCCAGGCCGTGCGGCTGGCCGGCAACGCCCCGCCGCGCGAAGGCTACGAGTCGGTCTTCATGCGCAAGGACGGCTCGCGTTTTCCTGTGCTCATCATCGAGGCACCGCTCATCGGCGCACAAGGCGAGCAGGCGGGCTGGATGAGCGCCATCCTGGACATCAGCGAGCAACGCCGGGTGGAAGAACTCTCTCGCGCCAGCCAAGAGCGCCTGCAGGCCACCGCCCGCCTGGCCACGGTGGGCGAGATGGCCTCGCTGCTCAGCCACGAACTCAACCAGCCGCTGGCCGCCATCGCCAGCTACGCCAATGGCTCGCTCAACCTGCTGGACACACCCGGCCCGCAGACCGACCACGACACCCTGGGTGATGTGCACATGGCTCTGCGCCGAATCGCCGAGCAGGCCGGACGCGCGGGCCGCGTCATCAACAGCGTGCACGACTTCGTGCGCCGACGCGACCAGGACCGCGAACCCGTGGCGCCCGCGCTGCTGCTCGAAGCCATCGCCCCGCTGGTGAGCCTGCAGGCACGCAAGCTGGGGGTGCAAGTGCGCACCGTGCTGGAGCCTGGACTGCCGCCGGTGGTCTGCGACCGCACCATGGTCGAACAGGTGTTGCTGAACCTGGCGCGCAACGGCATGCAGGCCATGGACCACCCTGAATGCCGCCAGCGGCGGTTGGTGCTGCAGGTGCGCCGCGCGCCCTCAAACGCCCAGCAAGGCTGGCTCGAATTCAGCGTGGCCGACCAGGGCAGCGGCATCGACCCAGCAGTGGCCTCGCAGCTGTTCACCCCGTTTTTCACGACCAAAGCCGAAGGCATGGGCCTGGGCCTGAGCCTGTGCCGCACCGTGATCGAGCAGCACGGCGGCCACCTCGAACACCAGCCCAACCAGCCTACGGGCACCGTTTTCGTCTTCACGCTGCCCACGCCCTCGGCGCGCGAAGCCCATGCGGGCACGCCCTAAAATGCGCCCATGCTCACCTCTGCCGATGCCACGGTCTATATCGTTGACGACGATGCCAGCGTGCGCGAGGGCATGGCCTGGCTGCTGCGCACCCGTCGGCTGCTGAGCGCCTCGTTCGACAGCGCCGAGCGCTTTTTGAGCGAACTCGACAGCCAGCACCTCAGCGGCCTGCCCTCGCAAGCGGGCTGCATCTTGCTCGATGTGCGCATGCCCGGCATGAGCGGTCTGGCCCTGTTCGAGCTGCTGCTGGAGCGCGGCATTGCGCAGGCCTGGCCAGTGATCTTTCTGACCGGCCACGCCGACGTGCCCACCGCGGTGGACACCGTCAAGCGCGGTGCCTTCGATTTTTGCGAAAAGCCTTTTTCGGACAACGCCCTGGTCGATCGCGTCGAGCAGGCGCTGGCCCTGTCGCGCCAACGCCTGAGCGAGCGCCACGCACGCCAGCGCATTGAACAGCGCCTGGGCGAATTGACCGAACGCGAACGCGATGTGATGCGCCTGGTGATCGAGGGCCTGCCCAACAAACTGATTGCCGACCAGCTCGACATCAGCGTGCGCACGGTGGAAGTGCACCGCGCCCGCGTGTTCGACAAGATGGAAGTGAAGTCCGCCGTGGAACTGGCCAACCTGATGCGGGAGGGACCGTGAGCGCCGCCCCCGCCCCCGACCGGCAGCGCCGCCAGAGCCTGTGGCTGCTGGCCGCGCTGCTGAGCGGCTGCGCTTCGGCACCCGCCCCGACGCCCACCCCCAAGGCACAGGCCCCGCGCGAAGCACAGCCGCAGCGCAACGACATCGCCTTGTACGCCATGGGTCTGCTCGACACCCGATACCGCTGGGGCGGACGCGGACCGGCCACAGGCTTTGACTGCTCGGGTTTGGTCAGCCATGTGTTTCACGAAGCGGGCGGCCTGCGGGTGCAAGGCTCTGCCGCGGAGCTGGGGCAAAAGGTGCGCCCGGTGCCGAACGACCAGCTGCAACCCGGCGATCTGGTGTTTTTCAACACCTTGGGCACGCGCCACTCGCATGTGGGCGTTTACGTGGGCGATGGCCGCTTTGTGCACGCCAGCAACCCGCGCACGGGTGTGCGCATCGACCAGCTCAGCAACCGTTACTATGCCCAGCGCTTCGAGGGTGCCGGTTCGCTGCTCGATTAAGGCTGGCCCTCGTCGCGGGGTGCAGCGTCTTCGGGCTTTTTCAACTCGCCCTTGTGCCGACCTGCAAACATGGTCCACCAGACGATCGCGATCAAGATGACCAGCGCCAGCAAGGCCTCCAGCAACAACAACGCCATGCAACAACTCCTGTGGATGACAAATGCGGCGACAGCCAACCGCCGGGCCTGCACCCTGCTGACCGCCATGACGCTGGCGATTGTAGGCAGCCTGTCGGGCTGCTCCAGCGCGCCACCAACACGGCCCCCAGCCGCCGTGCGCGAAGCCCCGTCTGGCCCCTTACCGCCCGACATGGCGCAAGCCAAGAGCCGCTGGGTGGCGGTGCGCTGGGCCGATCTGCCAGCGTTTGAGCAAGACGCGCTGCAAGAAGCCTGGCCGGCCTGGCTGCGCAGCTGCGAACGACCAGCGCGGGCGTGGCAGAGCGTGTGCCCGCAGGTGCGGCAGTTGGCCCACGCCCCGGTGGCCGAGCGCCGCGCCTGGGTGCGCGAGCGCTTGCAGCCCTACCGCGTCGAGTCGCACGAAGCCCAGGCGGAGGGGTTGCTGACCGCTTATTACGAGCCGGTGCTCGAAGCCAGCCGCTACCCGCAAGGGGCCTTCACCGTGCCACTGCACGCCGCGCCCGCAGGCTTGGCCGCACGCAAGCCCTGGTACAGCCGGCAAGACATCGACACCCACCCCCAGGCCAAAGCAGCGCTGCGCGGCAAGGCCTTGGTCTACCTGAACGACCCGGTGGATGCCATGGTGCTGCACATCCAGGGCTCGGGCCTGGTGCGCGTGAGCGAACCCGATGGGCGCGTTCGCCTGGTGCGCCTGGCCTTTGCCGGCACCAACGAGCAGCCCTACAAGAGCATCGGCCGCTGGCTGCTCGACCAGGGTTACACGCGCGACGCGTCCTGGCCCGGCATCAAGGCCTGGATCGCGCGCAACCCCTCGCGGGTGCAGGAGCTGCTGTGGAAGAACCCGCGTTATGTGTTCTTCCGTGAAGAGGCCCTGCCCGCCGCCAGTGCACAGGACCTGCCCGGCCCCAAAGGCGCCCAGGGCGTGCCGCTCACGGCGGGGCGCTCCATCGCGGTGGACCCCGGCAGCATCCCCTACGGCACCCCGGTGTGGCTGGCCTCCAGCGGGCCACAAACCTCGTTGCAGCGCCTGGTGCTGGCCCAGGACACCGGCACCGCCATCACCGGAGCGGTGCGGGCCGACTATTACGCGGGTTCGGGCACAGAGGCGGGTGAGCTGGCCGGACGGCTCAAGCAGCCGCTGCGGCTGTGGGTGCTGTGGCCCAAATGAAAACGCAGCCATGACCGAACCGACCTGCCGCCCCGGCTGCGGCGCCTGCTGCACCGCGCCCTCCATCAGTTCGGCGATTCCAGGCATGCCCCAGGGCAAGCCGGCGGGGGTGCGCTGCGTGCAACTGGACGAAGCCCTGCGCTGCCGCATCTTTGGGCAGCCTGAGCGCCCTGCGGTGTGTAGGCAACTCAAGCCCTCGGCCGAGATGTGCGGCCCCTGCGACGATGGCGGCCAGCATGCCCGGCTGTTCCTTGCGCGACTCGAAGACCTGACCCGGCCCGGGTAAGCTGGCGCGCGCGCTGCAGGAAGCTGCCCCTGCAGCCGAACCGTTCGCGCGCAGGGGCGCGCACCTACACACATCAGGAAACGCCATGAACCACAAACCCGACACCCTGCACCCAGACGAATGGCAACTGCGTGTGGACCTCGCAGCCTGCTACCGGCTGGTGGCGTTGTACGGCTGGAGCGACTTGGTGTTCACCCACATCAGCGCCAAGCTGCCGGCCTCGGTCACGGGCGGCGAGGAGCAGTTCCTGATCAACCCCTACGGCCTGATGTTCGACGAGATCACCGCGTCGAGCCTGGTCAAGGTGGACATGCAGTGCAACAAACTCGACGACAACCCGCACCCGGTCAACCCGGCAGGTTTCGTCATCCACAGCGCGGTGCATGCGGTGCGTCACGACGCCGGCTGCGTGCTGCACACCCACTCGCGCGCCGGCGTGGCCGTGAGCGCGCAAAAGCACGGCGTGCTGCCGATCAGCCAGCAAAGCACCTTTGTGCTGGCCTCGTTGGCCTACCATGGCTACGAAGGTGTGGCGATCCGAGACGACGAAAAAGCCCGCCTGCAGGCCGATTTGGGTCATGCCAACTTTCTGATGCTGCGCAACCACGGCCTGCTGACGGTGGGCAAGACGATTGCCGATGCTTTTCTGTCGATGTACACCTTCGAGAACACCTGCCGCATCCAGGTCGACGCGTTGGCCGGCCAAAGCGGCATGGAGGGCCTGACGCCGGTCAACCCGGCCATCCTTGACGGCGTGGCGCACGCCTCTCGGGTCCAAACCGGGGGCATGGGAGGGGCTTTTGTCTGGCCGGCGCTGCTGCGCAAACTGCAACGCGAAAATCCGGGTTTCGACGTTTGACCCCACCTACAACATGACCACTTTGTTCGACCCCTGCCAAGCCGGCAGCCTGCCGCTCGCCACCCGCATCGTGATGGCCCCGCTCACGCGCAACCGCGCCCCGGGCGCCCTGGCCAACGCGCGCATGGCCGCGTACTACCGCCAGCGCGCCAACCCCGCCACCGGCGCGGGCCTGATCGTCACCGAGGCCACCGCCATCAGCCACCAGGGCCAGGGCTACGCCGACGTGCCCGGCATCTGGAGCGCCGAACAGATCGCGGCCTGGAAACAGGTGACCGACGCGGTGCACGCCGAGGGCGGCCGGATCGTGATGCAGCTGTGGCATGTAGGCCGTGTCTCGCACACCAGCCTGCAGCCGGGCGGGGCCGCGCCCGTGGCGCCCTCGGCCATCACTGCCAAGACCAAGACCGTGCTGCTGGTGGACGGCCAGGCGCAGTTCACCGACACCTCGGCCCCGCGCGCCCTGGAGGCGAGCGAGCTGC
>JACCDG010977125.1_pt1 | contig 14061 bp, 15 predicted proteins | sample 7442471 | NCBI WGS metagenome assembly JACCDG01 (sample SAMN15323444, study PRJNA562643) | freshwater metagenome | isolation source: river surface water | place: USA:Blue River Watershed | collected 2017-08-17
AAAACCGTGTGGATATTAATATGTATTTTTATCCAAACGCTCCACAATCTCAAATCGAAACCATTGGAGAAAAAATCAAGTTATTACCACAGGTAGCAACCGTTGAATATACGACCCGTGAACAGGCGCTCGCTGATTTTATGAAAAAACATGAAAACGATGCGCTCACTACAGCGGCATTGGCAGAACTGGGAACAAATCCACTCGGTGGCAGTATCAGTATCAGAGCCAAAGACACCGATCAATACGAAGCCATCGTAGCAACACTGTCAGGCGACTTTCTCACTCGTGATGAATCGCTCGCTATTGAACGATTAAATTACTATCAAAACAAAACTATTATTGAGCGATTAACAGCAATCACTCACAGTGTGAAAAATATCGTAGGAACGATAACATTGGTATTTATATTACTCTCTATCAGTATTATTTATTCAATGGTAAAACTGGCTGTGTACGCAAACCGTGAAGAAATCCATGTGATGCATCTGGTTGGAGCTCAAAAACGCTACATCCACGGTCCATTTATGGTTGCAGGGATTATGACAGGTGTCATTGCAGCATTGCTGACATCGATTATTCTCTATCCTGTGACGGCTATTATTACCGCAAAAACAAGTAGTTTTCTCGGAGGATTTAGTTTGCTCCATTATTATACAGATAATCTAATTATGATTGTGATATTGTTATGTTCTATCGGTGCTGGTATTGGGATACTTGCCGCTGGATTATCAGTACACAGTTTCATTAACAAAAACAGACATCTCTAAAAGAGTTTAAACACTATAAATTTCTTGATTTCTTTGTTACATTCTCTATTTGCATAATTTTCTTTTCACTGCGAAGCTACTTTTTTTCTTCATAAATTCCAGAAAAACAAGTACTTCTGCGTGAGCGAAAATTATGTCAAAGAATGTAACAGTGTGTTTCGATTCGAAAACTTGTCCTATAACATAAAAAGACTGCTTTTACAAAGTAGTCTTTTTTGGTATACTGGTATTTATATGAATCATCAATCACTGTATCGTAAATATCGTCCAAATACTTTTGCAGAATTATTGGGTCAAGACTCGATCGTGAGCTCACTTGAAAAAATCGTAGCAAGTCGTAAACCGAGTCATGCATACTTGTTCACTGGGTCTCGTGGTACAGGGAAAACATCTACTGCACGGATTTTTGCGCGTGCTCTCGGTGTAGATGAAATAGATATTTATGAAATCGATGCAGCATCATATCGCAAGGTAGAAGACGCGCGGCAATTACGCGAAGAGGTGTTCACCGTGCCGGTATTATCTCCGTACAAGGTCTACATATTAGACGAAGTCCACATGTTAACAAAAGACTCGTTTAATACATTATTAAAAGTTCTCGAGGAACCACCAGCACATGTTATCTTTATTCTCGCTACGACAGAAATCGACAAAGTCCTCGATACGATTATTTCACGATGTCAGGTATATCACTTTAAACAACCACCTAATGATGTGCTCGTAACCATGTTAGAACGAGGTGTAACCAGCGAAGGCTACACTGCAGATACCCATGCATTGTCTATCATTGCAAACCATGCTCGTGGAGCGTTTCGTGATGCTTGGGGATTATTGGAACGAGTGATTAGTCAATTACCAGAAACGACGACTCATATCACCGTTGATCATGTGTATGCATTACTGGGTACCAATGGCGAGGAGGCCTTGGAATTAATCCAGTGCGTGATTAATCGTGACAGCGCAGGAATCATCAGTCGGATTTCACAATTCACCACCAAAGGCATCGATCCAGAGGTATTGATGGGGAATTGTATACATCTGGTACGCGGGATTATATTGTACCGATTTGCTCCCAGTGTAGCTGGTGAAATCTATGCCAGTAGTACCGATGATATGAGAGCATTGTTATCAGAATATGCTACCAGTTGCCCGTTTATTAATTCAGAAATGTTACTAAAACTGATTAAAGCCAGTGATTTGCTCCGTCATACCAATATGCCGACAGCAGTCATAGAACTTGCTTTTATTGATATTTTTGATACACTGAACCAGTAACTTTTTGATTTAAAACCAACCCCCTCCGTCACTTCGTGCCACCTCCCCCTAATCCGCCAGCTGGCGGAAGGGGGAGCAACCCTACGATGATATATCGTAGTACTACAAACGAAGGTTTGGCTCCCCTAGATTAGGGGAGCTGTCACGAAGTATGAGTGACTGAGGGGTTGAAACTAGTTATGAAAGCCCACGCCAATGGCGGGGTAAATTGTCGGATCGTCTAATGGTAGGACAACGGTTTTTGGTGCCGTTTATCTTGGTTCGAGTCCAAGTCCGACAGCATGGTTGAGATTTGCGTGTGTAGCTCAGTTGGTTAGAGCACAGAGCTTATACCTCTGCGGTCCCTGGTTCGAATCCAGGCACACGCACTTAGGACGGATAACACGAGTGATGGAAAAATATCGTAGATATACCTCTGCGGCCCTAGCTTCGAGTCCACCCACACCCACATTTTAAAATATCTTTGAATCAAAACAAAACCACTGTTACAGTGGTTTTGTTTTATAAAAATAATAAAATCTACAGTAGCACAAGTTTAAAAAATCCTGTATACTGTATCTATTATTTGCTATGTCATTGGTACTTAAAAAACTGCAATTACAAGGATTCAAGTCTTTTGCTAAAAAGACTGTTTTCGAGTTCCCGCAACCTGTAACCGCAATCGTCGGTCCAAACGGTTCAGGAAAATCCAATGTCGTAGAATCAATTCGGTTCGTATTAGGAGAACAATCTGCAAAATCTCTGCGTTCTAAAACAGGAGCAGATTTGATTTTCAAAGGTTCACAAAAAACAGCACATATGAATCGTGCTATGGTGACGATTACGTTTGATAATACAAAACGACTTTTTCAATTACCAAGTTTCGCTGAGAACAATGGTCCGGAACTTGATTTTGATGAAATCAGTATTTCACGCGAAGTCTCTACCGACGGAACACAAAACTATCGTATCAATGGCACCGAGGTCCGCATGAAAGACATCCATGAATTAATCGCAAGTGTAAACATCGGAACATCAGGACATCATATTATCTCTCAGGGTGAGGCTGATCGATTACTGGGTGCGAAAGCCGTAGAGAGACGAGAAATGCTCGAGGAGTCTCTCGGACTGCGACTGTATCATTACCGTATTCGCGAAACAGAGAAAAAACTGGAAAAATCTCGTACTTATTTATCAGAGGCCGAGTCGCTCCGTCGTGAATTGTCTCCGCATATTAAATTCCTCAAAAAACAAGTAGAGAAAATCGAATTAGCAAAAGTCTATGAAACAGAACTCGGTGATTTATATCGTGATTATTTTATCCATACAGGTAATCGCAATAATTACCATGGTCAAGTCATCACACAAAAGATTAAAATGCACACCGATGCAGTTGTATTAATCGACAGTCAGATGACCGTGTCGACAGATACGCAGTTTGAAACTGATTCACAGCAGATTAAAAACGAGCAACAGCAATTACGAACTACTGTTACTGGTCTCAGATCAGAGCTCGATACACATGAACGCGGACTGGGTCGTGTCGAGGGAATGCTCGAAATCTTGTCTGCTCCTGTAGTCAGTAAACAATCCACAACAGAGAAAACATATCCTGCTAAACAGATTACTGCTTGGCTACAGGACTTGGAATCTCATATTACGACATTGGTCGCTACAGATATTGTTGGCTTTAAACAATCAATACTGCGCTATCTAAAACAATTACAACAAACATTCATAGAACAGCCTGCAGAACCGATTGCTGATGTGTCATCTGATACTGAAACAAAACAAGTAGAACTAGTATCACAAAAATCACAACACGAACAAAAAATAATCGAGATTAAACAACAATTACAAACAGTACAAACACAATTAGATCAATTAGACAGACAGCTTGCAGACTTGCAAATACAGTATCGAGAACGAGAACAACAAAATACTGCACATAAAGAACAAAAACACTATCACGAGCGTGAATTGGATAAATTGCAATTCCAGACAGAGCAATTACAGCATGAGAGAACAGTTATGGAATCTGAATATGTAGATGCTATTGCATTGTTTGGTGACAGTGTGCTCGATTATAAAACAACGATACTGCCAGAATCGGAAATTTTACCGAGTGACAAAATAACAAAAATCCATACTGATATACAGAGATTAAAAATTAAACTCGAGGAATACAATCTCGGCAGTAGTACTCGTGAGGTTATGGATGAATATACAGAGACAGTTGCTCGTGATACGCATATCGCAAACGAAATCACCGATGCAGAGAAAACCATTACAGAATTAGAATCTACACTCGAGACACTCCGTGAACAATTGACCAAGGATTTTACCAGTGGAGTAAAACTGATCAATACAGAATTCCAAAACTTTTTCTCACTGATGTTTGGAGGAGGGAATGCAAAACTCTCGCTCGTTAATGTCACCAAGAAACGCAAAAAATTAGAAGGCGAAGGAGAAGCTGAAATAGCAGAAGATGAATCAGAATCAGAACTCGGTATTGAAATCGATGTAGACCTACCACGTAAAAAAGTAAAAGACCTCGATATGCTCTCAGGAGGGGAACGATCACTGACATCGATTGCATTATTGTTCGCACTATCTCAAGTAAATCCACCACCGTTTTTGGTATTGGATGAAACAGATGCGGCACTGGACGAGGTAAACAGTCGCAAATACGGGGATATGATTGAAAACCTGTCTCGTAAAACTCAGCTCGTCGTCGTAACGCATAATCGCGAAACGATGTCTCGTGCGGGAATATTGTACGGAGTGACACTTGGCGGGGATGATTCATCGACAACATTGTCTATCAATTTTGAAACTGCAGAAAAAATCGCGAAATAGTTTTATACAAGTCTGCACAAGTATTACGAAATTTCTCAGTCCCTGCAGAACTCGGCTACGCCTCAAACAGGCTTCGCTCCTTCGAAAATTGTAATACTTGTTACGACTTTAATAACATCAGGGGAAATGCTTTGCATTTCCCCTGATGCGTGTTATTCTGTACTGTATGAAAAAACCATCTATTAAATTCCTCATATTATTCACTGTATTTCTCGATATTCTCGGGCTGGGTATTATTATTCCTGTATTGCCATTTTTTGTGCAGTCATTGGGTGCCAGCGATATTGTCGTGACATTATTGTTTACGATATATGCATTGTTATCATTTTTCTCTGCTCCGGTACTTGGCTCATTGTCAGATACGTATGGACGCAGACCAATATTAATCATCAGTATTATCAGCAGTGCAGTAGGTTGGTTTATATTCGGAGCAGCAGGCAGTGTCGCTGTGTTGTTTATCGGACGCATTATCGACGGAATTGCTGCAGGTAATATCACCACAGCACAGAGTCTGCTCGCAGATATTTCTGCAACACCACAGGAACGCAGTGCTAATATGGGACTGGTTGGAGCGATGTTTGGTATTGGATTTATTATCGGTCCTGTGATCGGTGGATATCTGGGAGCTTTTGGAACTACGGTACCGTTTTACTTTGTTGGAGTATTGGCTACGATTAATGCGATATTGGCATATCTCTGGCTACCAGAAACTCATACAACAACACACGAGACAAAAACGTTTGATTGGAAAAAACTCAATCCCTTTACTCCGATTATTGATGGATTTCGCACACAAACGATGCGCAGTATATTTACCGTATGGTTTTTATTCGGCGTAGGTATAGCAATACAACAATCAGTATTCGCATTATACATTGCCCGAGTTTTCACTATGTCAGCAAAAAATATCGGTGTATTGTTTGGATTTGTCGGTATTCTAATCTTGATCAATCAGATGGTATTTATGAAACGAATCTGGTTACGCTATTTTTCATCTAAAACATTAACAACGATGATGTTGATTATGTTTAGTCTCGGTATGCTCTGCATGACGGTGCCGTACTTGAGTGTATTTATCATCGGTGTAGTACTTGCGACATTTGGACAGGGAACATTACGCGGAGTATTAGGCGGCAGTATCGCAGGTATCAATCCAGAAAAACGAGGTGAATATCTCGGGATTTCTAATGCGATTATGTCATTGTCGATGGTTGTCGGTCCGTTACTTGCAACCCTTGTCTATGGATATCAGGTAACCTTGCCGTTTATTATTGCAGGTATCGTCACGATATTGGCACTGACAGGGATTTCATCTATCAAGTGGAGCAACACATAACATACATGGTTTTGTATTATCAGTGTCACTGTGCTATGATGGAACCATATGGAATACGAACAAACTAACGATGAACAAACCGTAGACAGTCAGGGAACACCATTACTGTCCGGAGATACTGTACAAACCATCAAAGACCTCAATGTCCGTGGTACGAAACTCTCTCTCCGCAAAGGTACCGTGATTAAAAACATTAAACTAACGAACGATACCGATGAGATAGAATGTCGTATCGACGATATGCGGGGCATTATTCTCCGTACGGAATTCCTCCGCAAGAAAAACTAATCTCAATTATTATGAAAAAAGACACCACCAATCCATATCCAGGTAGTGATAAAAAGCTCGGACAACTACCGTTTAGAAATCTGAAACCCCATAAACCCAGTGGCAAAAAACCAATCAGTCGCCCAAAATAACCAGTCCTACTATTTTCTCATCTATGAAACCTAAAACCAATACCAAGGGTCGCCATCGAGATAATCCGGCCAAAGCCGAGCGTGTTAAAAACGGCAAAATGTGGGAAATGATCAAGGCTGAGGCCTTGGGTCGTTCTGCGAAACTCTCGCCCGAGAAACTCACCAGTGCAATCAATCAGTTCAGAAATACCAAGTCCAATAAACCAAATGGCAAGAAACCAATAAACCGCCCAAAATAGGGTGGCTTTTTTGTTTTAATTTGTTTCATTAAGCAAGATTACTGATTAATTTTACCATCTAATTTTTTATTTTAAATTAAATAATTTGCATATATATATATATATTGCTATAGTTCTTATATTAATAGTTTTTTATAAGATATTATGAACATTTTTCAGAAGGGAGACTTTCAAAAAGTACCAATAGAATTTAGAACATTAGGAGTATCTTCACTTGAAGATTTGAATAAATTTCAAGAAAGGTTTAAAAGTTACGATACTGATACAACTATAAATGAAATTAGAGATTCTATTATTTCTAATTATCTTGGTTTTGATTTATTAAACCGTGCAAAACATGGATTTGATGCTAAAAAGTCAAAAAAAGATGAATTTCTTGAAGTTAAGCAATGTTCTATTTCATCCAAACGATATGGAGGAACTTGGAATGATACCAACGAAGAAAAAGCAAGAGCCTTTAGTGATATGAGATTATTTACAGTTGTTGCAATTTGGAAAGGTGCTAGTGATTTACAATTCATGATTTATGGACAAAATAAAAAACTAGGGGAATATTTACTAGACAAGGTTATAAACAGAAAAAATGGTAGTAGATCAACACAAAGTGTAGAAATAACTAAATTACTTGAAATGGGTTTTTCAATTGTAATTCCACCAGGAAAAACTAAAGAACAAATAGCTGTTCTTATTACAAATTATAAAAAAAGTTTATCAAAATATGTCGAAATTAAAAACATCAAAGAAATTAAAGATATACAATAAAAGTTGCTACTCTTTATCTGAAATAAATGATAATTCTATAGATGCTGTTATAACAGATCCTCCTTATGGTATTTCTTATCAAAATAATTATTGGGATAAAGATTTACCAGATGAACAAATTTGGAAAGATTGTTTTAGGGTTCTAAAACCAGGCGCATTTTGTGCGGTTTTTTCGTCAGTACGTTTAATGCATCGTCTTATGGTAGATATAGAAGATAGTGGTTTTTTAATTAAAGATGTAATATTTTGGTGTTATTTAAATGGAATGCCTAAAAGTAGAGATGTATCACTTGATATTGATAAGGAACTTGGTGTGGATAGTGAGATATCTGGAGTTTATAATTATACACAGGGATACAAAAAGGGAGGTGCAGATAGTTATGTAAATGAAATAAAAAAAATGAAATATAAAACTTCTTCAGAGTTAGGTTTACAATACAAAGGTGCTGGTTTAGGAATTAAGCCAATGTATGAACCTATAATTTTAGTACAAAAACCTATTGAAAACAAAAAAACTGTTGCGCAAAATATAATAAAATATGGAACAGGTTCATTAAATTTAGAAAATACACGAATACCTTATGAAATAAATGAAGGAAAAGTTGGACATAATCCACATCCAAATGGAAGGATCTCAGGAAACTTAATAAGAACTGAAGAATTTAATGATGGTTATGATAAATTTTTTCTGGTTTCAAAAGTTAGACAATCAAAAGATGATTTTAATACACATCCAACTTTAAAACCAGTAGAACTTATGGAGCATTTAGTAAAACTTTTAACTATTGAAAATCAAGTTGTATTAGATCCTTTTATGGGGAGTGGAAGTACTGGAGTTGCTTCATTAAATCTTCTCAGAGAATTTATCGGCTATGAACTTGATAATGATTATTTTAAAATTGCTGATCAAAGAATAAAAAATAGTATAGATGAATTAAAGATAAATCCATTATTTTAATAATATCTAATTACAAAACAACCACTCATGTGGTTGTTTTGTAATGAATGTGCATATGCTGTACTACATTCATGCAAACAATCTTGAAATATTTTAGTAACGGTTCCTATACCAACTATGAAGAATTAGTAAAACCTACATGGGTCCCGCATGGATGGTTTATGTTTTTGTCAAAAATTATAAACAATAGAAATACCCAACATGGGTATTTCTTATTAAAATTATACCAATATAGTTATATTACCATTTTTGTGGTAGTATTTAGGTATTATGTTAGGTAAATTAAGAAAAATTGAATTACGCGAAGGCTGGAAACATGAAGCCAATGATTTTACTAAATGGCTTGCACTCGAAGAAAACCTTGCTTTATTAGGTAATGAAATTGGTTTTGATATTAAACTCATTCAAACAGAAGCAAAAGTAGGTAGTTTTAACGTAGATATTCTTGCTGAGGAAGAAAATACTGGAAATAAAGTAATTATTGAAAACCAACTAGAGGTTTCAGATCATGATCATTTAGGGAAGGTAATTACATACGCATCAGGTTATGATGCTAAAGTAATTGTTTGGGTGGTAAAAGACGTTCGCGAAGAACACCGTCGTGCGATTGATTGGTTAAATGAAAATACTAATGAGGAAATAGGTTTTTATCTACTACGTATTGAATTATGGCAAATAGAGAATTCATTACCTGCACCAAAGTTTGAAATGGTTTGTAAGCCAAATGATTGGGCAAAAGCAGTCAAAAGTTCTGCTGATAGCAATGAACTTACTGATACAAAAATTAAACAACTGGAATTTTGGGATGCTTTCAAGAATTTTGCTAAACAAAATAAGACAGTATTACGTTTTCAAAAGAGTTACCCCCAACACTGGACCAGTATATCAATAGGAAGTAGTGATTGTCATATTTCTTTGACTATTAATTCTCGGGATAAACAATTCGCATGTGAGATATATATTCCTAATAATAAGGATCTGTATAAAAACTTCTTTGAGAAAAGAACTGAAATTGAGAGTGAATTAAATGAGCAATTAGAATGGATGCCTCTTCCTGATAAAAAAGCAAGTAGAATTAAGTTAGTATTAACTGGTGATTTTGAAAAAGAAGCAGATTGGAATACATACTTTGAATGGATGCAAGATAAAGCAGAGCATTTTCAAAAGGTTTTTCCTAAGTATATAAACTAATTTATGAAAGAAAAAATTAATGAACATCTAAAAGAGATCATGGAAAGTATCTTTCAGGCAAAATCAGCGTATACAATATGGAAAACCATTTTTTATTCACGCTCATCTAGTGTTGTATCTGAGCAATTAGCTAAAAAATATACTGATGCACAGAATACTGCTCCTAACTTTTTTACAATGACTGAAAGAACATCATTAGCAACTTTTGTTATTTTTGTTTTACAATCATTCGACAATGATAGGCATGCCCATTCATTTTTTAAAGTAGATGAAACAATAACAAAAGAATTTATAAAAGATAACCAAGAGGTATTTGATGCTCTAAAACTCTCACGAGATAAAGTATTTGCTCATAATGATATAAAAAAGAATACAGATTATATTAAAATAACAATTCCATCAATTGATCAAATGGACGTATTTTTTAAAAATTTATTTATTTTTTATAATAAACTAACAAAAAAGTATTTAAATAGTACAACAGTATTTGATGATAGTACTAATGACTTGTTGAGAGATATGGAAAACCTGTTTATGAATTTAACGAGAGGTGAGATGATACGAAAATCAGAAATAGATATGGAATGGATGTGGGAAAGAGATAATAATAAAATATCTGATTTGTTTGAGGTAAAATAACATAGATTAGTTCTGAACTCGTCCAACAGAGGGAACAAACAAAAAACCACTTTAGAAATAAGGTGGTTTTTTGTTACTTTTGTTTTAGTTCGAACCTATATTTAAAAATGAAAATAACTTTTTTATACTTGAAAAATCAAGTTTTATGTTATACTACCCATATGCAAACACTCATAACCTACTTTACACAAAGCTCCTATACAAACTATGCGACACTCGTAAAACCGACTTGGGCGCCACCGTCATGGATATTTGGTCCTGTGTGGAGTGTTCTTTACTTGATGATATTCGTATCGTTTGGGACGGTATTTTTACGTACCTTTACCGGAACAGTCGCAACACGATTACCGTTTATGGTTGCATTGCCGTTCATTATTAATATCATTGCAAATCTGTTATTTACTCCGATACAATTCGGATTACAGAACTTGCCATTGGCGTCGATCGATATTCTCATCGTTCTCGGGACGCTCGTTTGGGCGATGATTGCTGTGTATCCGCATATGCGATGGGTGACGTATATTCAAATCCCGTATTTACTGTGGGTTAGTTTCGCAACGGTGTTGCAATTGACGATTACGTTTATGAATCGGTAGTACGGTATTTATTAAAAAATAAAAAACATGATATAATTATGAGTAATGAAAAAAATCATTACTCAGAAAAAGAAAAAATCAACATCGTTAAAAACGATTACACCATCAATAATCTATCAAGCAAAAAATGGCGCTATAGAATTACGAGGTGATACTACACATGAAACCGTATGGGCAAGCCAGGCACAAATTGCCGAGGTTTTTAGTGTGGATGTTAGAACAATAAGTGAACACATAAAAAATATATATAAAACAGGAGAATTAGAACAAATTCCAACTATCCGGAAATTCCGGATAGTTCAAACAGAAGGAAATCGCGATATTGAGCGTGAAATTAATTTCTATAATTTAGACATGATTATTTCTGTGGGATATAGAGTAAATTCAAAAACAGCTACCGAGTTCCGTAAGTGGGCGACTGGTATTTTAAAACAATACACAACACAAGGTTTTGTAATAAATAGAAATAAAATAAATCAAAACTACACAGAATTTATAAAAATGGTTGAATCTGTACAATCATTACTCCCAGAACATGTAATGCTTGATCCAAAAGACATTTTAGAATTAGTAAAAAGTTTTGCAACGACTTGGGTATCTCTTGATGCATATGACAAAGAAAGCCTGGAAACAATCGGCAGTACAAAACGATCCGTAAAATTACATGCGAGCGAGCTCTATGAAGCTTTTGCAATATTTAAAGCAGAACTCATGAAAAAAGGCGAAGCAACAGAATTATTCGGTCAAGAAAGAACAATGGGAAGTATCGAGGGTATTATTGGTAACGTCATGCAATCATTCGGTGGTAAATCAGTATATCCAAGTGTTGAAGAAAAATCAGCACGACTGCTCTACTTTATCATAAAAAATCATCCGTTTAGTGATGGGAATAAACGCAGTGGTGCATTTGCATTTATTTGGTTTATGAGAAAAATGAAATTAAAAACGGCTAAAAATATAAATCCTGCTGCACTCACTGCACTGACATTATTAATAGCAGAGAGTCACCCCAGTAGTATGGAGCAAATGGTCGCATTAGTAACCCATATGTTACGCAAGTAATATACTATCAATTTTATTTTTTAAAAAACTTATGAAATTATTTCCACAAAAAAACATCGGTACAGGTGATAGAGTACTCAGATTAGTAATAGCTGTTTTCATCATCATGTATATGATACTGACAACTCATACGATACCGGTCATGATAGTATTAGGTATACTGGCTCTGTTTTGTGTATACCAGGCAATTGCTGGATGGTGTCTGTGGTATCAGATTATTGGTAAAAACACTTGTCCTGTCAGTGACAGTGATAGGGTATAATTTCTTATGAAGTATTGGTTAATAAAAAGTGAAGGCTCATGTTACAGTATCGACGATTTACAGCGAGATCGGAAAACGGCGTGGACAGGTGTGCGTAATTATCAGGCACGGAACTTTATGCAATCGATGACTGTGGGGGATATGGTATTGTTTTATCATTCAAACGGTGACAAGGTTAATCCGACCGGTGTATATGGTATTGCCACCGTCTGCAGTAAACCCAAACCAGACCACTCGCAGTTCGATAAAACTGATGATCATTATGATGGCAAGGCTACACGAGAAAAACCAATATGGTATTGTGTGGATATGAAATTCGTAAGTCGGTTTAAAAATAGGGTTACATTATCAGAGATCAAGTTCGATCCGAAACTATCTGGCATGATGGTAACCCAAACAGGTTCACGTCTCTCAGTCCAGCCAGTATCGGAAAAGCATTTCAAGTATATTGTTAGTTTAGTAAAATAAAACAAAAGAGTGAAAATCCGCAGGATTTTCACTCTTTTGTTTTATTTTATTTTTTTCGAGTAATGAAATATGTCATCAGTGTATTGGTAATAATCATGACAATACTGTGCAGGGTAGTTGCGATATTGTATGTACGCAGTGCCAATAATGTCAGAATATGTCTGATGACATTGGCGATATATAATCCAGCATGTTCTGTTTTTGGATCAGTAGAGGCTTTACGGAGTGTGGGAATAAATGCAACCAGATCAATCGATACTACCGTGATTACAGAGAGTGTCGGATCACGAGTAATCACCCAAGGAATAATACCGAGGAGTGCAATGCCGAGAAATATATGATCGACAGGACGAATCGATCGCCAACCATACCGGAGTGAATAGAAAAATATAATAATCGTAAATAATTCTGCAATACCAGTAGGTAATGCTCCAATACCTGCACCGCGTTGTAATGCACCGAAAAACGTCACCATCGAAACAATAGACCAAATCATCCAAGTATACGGATGAGGTTGTACAGTGCTCCGTATAATAGATCTGAGATAGGGAATATTACCAATTAATGCCAAGATAACAGCCAGTCCTGCGAATACGGTTTGTAGTGATAGTGTCATATGTATGAGTATAGCATAGAATAGGTATGTATTCTAAAAAACAAAAAATAGGCTTTGCCTATTTTTTGTTTTTCCAATATGGAGCAAATCGAATCATAAAAGTATAAAATTTTGCAAGTATCCACGGCGTACCGTTTTTACGCATCATAGAATAACACATGTCTTGGAATTGCTGTAATGTATACCCTTCGACATTGAGTTTTCCATTATTAAAACAGTATGAACAGTACGCTGGATTTTCTCGGTTTCCTCTGTCTTTGCTAAATGGCATCATACACGCAGCACATGATCCCTTTGTACAAGTTTTTTCGTTAGTTGTTTGCATATGTATAGATTATAAACCAATAGTTATTTTTAGCAACTATGTTGAATAATATGGTATACTTGATTATATGAATAACGATGAAATCAAAAACAAATTAACAGCCGAGGAATATGCAGTGTTACGTGAGGGCGGAACCGAAGCCCCATTTTCAGGACGGTTTTATCACGAGCATCCCGAGGGAACATATACGTGCAAGGTCTGTGGTAATGCATTATTCCCAAGTTCTGCAAAATTTCACTCTGATATGCCAGGACTCGCTGGCTGGCCAAGCTTCGACGATGCTTTGCCAGGTGCAATAGAAATGC
>JACCDG011752186.1_pt1 | contig 14059 bp, 11 predicted proteins | sample 7442471 | NCBI WGS metagenome assembly JACCDG01 (sample SAMN15323444, study PRJNA562643) | freshwater metagenome | isolation source: river surface water | place: USA:Blue River Watershed | collected 2017-08-17
CTATATATTTTTTTGTTGCGTTGTAGATTGCTGCTTCAGTTGACTCTGAGTTTGTTAGCACTTCTAAGACAAATAGGTCTAGCTTTCTTTTAAATGCTTGCAGATTTTGTTTAGGCGATAGAGACGATGGGTTGCTGCTTGAGCTTGAGTTTAAACCTTCTCTTGAAATATTAGCATCTGTTAATAATAGCTCCGTAGGGGATTGCGGTTCGCTGCACAGGTAAGCCTGTTTTCGTGCTTTTAATTCTAGCAATGCTTTAATATTGGTAGAAAATATTCTGTTGATCGATAAAAACATTAAAAATGCGATAATTTTTACGGTGTTCATATTTTTTGAAATTTTAATTTGGCCCATTTTTTCATTATTGAGTAGCCATTAAAATTTGTCACATGGGTTTGCGTAGGCATGCAGATTTTTCAGACTTTTTGGATTTGTTCTAAGAAACCTAAAAAAAAGCTCTAAATCGCCTGGAATGCATTTTCTACGTATTTTAAGTCTATTTCTTCATCATTTTTTATTAAAATTGCGCAGTCAAAACGTATTAAAAAATCATTTGAGTTGTACAAAGATTGGTTGGTGGCTAAAAAGTGTTTAGCTGCAAGAACGATGCGATACTGCTTTTTTGGATTAATCATTTGAGCAGAGCTTGCAATCGATGAGTTATTTCTTGTTTTGACTTCGACAAAGACCAAGGAATTTTGTTTTCTTGCGATGATGTCTACTTCGCCAAGCTTGCAGGTGTAATTCGTTTCTACGATTGAAAAACCTTGGTTTGAAAGAAATTTAGCGACATAAGACTCACCCCATGTCGCTAAACATTTGTTATTTTTTGCTGCCATTTTTACGCGTTGAAGAAGAATTTGCTTTTAACTCCCTGAGCCATTTTTGTATATTTGGAGTAGGGATACTCCTGTTCTAACTGGGCCAGCAGAGAGTCTGCTAAATCTTTTTCTTTCTTGAATCTTGCAACTTTGCACTCAAGGTAAAGAACCAATTGTCTTACATCTTCGTTAGACATATCAAATTCTTTTCTGATTTGCTTGATCACTGATTCTGCTGCAACAAGATTGTTTCTTGGAGAGCTTAGATAAAAATCAAATTTTTCGGTTGATTTATTCAGAAGCTTTTTTTTGCATTCTTCTTTTATTAGATCTACTTGCCCAGCATACTCGCTGTTTTGGCTGTTTTCCAAAAAGTTTGCGCAAAGCTTAAGCGTGTTTTCAAGCTCTGTTGAGTCACATGTTGGTTTGAGCGAAAATGCTTCTTGCTGTCTGCAAACGATTTCTTGATATCTTGCGGTTTTAGCGTGCTCAGTTGTTGGGTAGAGGGTGTAGATCATTTTAAACAATTCTGCGCCGTCACTGTGCTTGCCCATGGCCTGATAGTGGCAAGCAAGGTCCATGCGTAAATTAATGTTTGTAGGATCATTTAAAACGGCTCGTTCCAGAAGAGCTGCTTTTGAGGTTGGATGGATTTCTGGACGAAGCCCGCCACGCTTTTCCCATTCTTTGCTGCGTTCTTTTTTCTCGTCAATTATTTTTTGTGCTATTGCAAAGCTTTCTTCTTTCTTAGAATGTTTTGGGTTAGATTTTTTTGGAGCAGCGGTATCTTTTTGAATTTCTGAACTTTTATTTTCTTTTACGCAGCCGGAAAAGCCTAGTGCTAACCCTAGTAATGCTGCGTAGTAACCATGTTTTAATAGATTTTTCACAATTTAACTTTCTTTGAATTAATTGCAATCGTTGCTGATTATACTATTTTTTATAAAAAAAATTTAGAGCATTTAATTGCAAGATTCATTTTTTGGAGATATCTTTCATTTTAAGTGCTTGAAATACAAATGTAAAAAAAAAAGGAGCTTCTTCATGGTAGAAATGATGGATGCTGTTTATACAGTAAAAGCCGCAAAATTTATGGCTGCAGGATTGTGCATGGCAATTGGTGGCATCGGACCAGCACTTGGTCAAGGTTATGTTGGTGGTAAAATTTGTGAAAGCATCTCAAAAAGTCCTGATGCTGCGAAAATGATTGCAGATAGAGGCATGGTATCAATGCTGATTGTTGAAACTTCTAGCGTTTTTTCTTTTGTTATAGCGCTGATGCTTTTGTTTGCGGTTTAAGCAAAAGGATTTTTTCATGATTATCAATCTGACATTATTTGTTCAATTATTAAATTTCGGGATAGTGTACCTGTTTTTTAGAAAATATTTTGCAAATTTTATGCTGGATTTGGTTTTTGATCATGATAAAAATTTGGAGGATTTGAAGATTTTTCTACAGTCTTCAAAGCAAGCTGTATTAGATGAGATAGAAAAAATTAATCAGTTTGAGCTTGAAGAGAAAGCGAAGTTAAAAAAACTAGCGCTTGTAGCAAAAGAAATAAAAAAAAATAATGTTTCTTCTTTGCCTGCTTTAAACTTTTCTTCCAAGATTAAATATGAACGAAAAGATTTTGGATTAAGTGGTATTTCAAAAAATATTTTTGAAAAAATTCAGACTGACTGGTGTCATCGATGATTTTCTTTTTTAAATTAATCCTTTTTCCAGTCTTTATATTTTTTTTAAAAGAGCTGTTTAAAAGATTTGCATTGCAATCGCTTGAAGAGGCTGTTGCAAGTGATGACCGCGAAAAGGCTCAGCTTCATGAAGAGCTAGATCAATTAAAAAAAGAGCTAGCAAAAAAAGAGATGCTGAAAAAACGAGATGAATTAGAATTTTTAGATCTTAATGAAAAAGTTCAGAGATGGCTTGGCGTAATTTCTGAAAAAAATCGATTTCGAGAGGCCGATGTTTTAAAAAACAAATCTATTCAGGCTTCGATAAGATCTAGGCAAGAGCTTTTTTTGAGACAAGAATCAGAGACAAAGCATGCAAGGCATCAACTTGCCATGTTTAAAAGCAATATGAAAAAAAAGTTTCAAGATATTAGTATGGAAAACTTTTTGCACAAATTTTCAACAGAAAGCAGCATGGATAAATGATGTTAAATGTTATGGAAAAATTTTCTATCCTTTTTATCAATCAGCTCGATTCGGCAAGTAAAAGTTTAGCTAAAAGAGATGAGACGGATACATTTTTTCAAATTCATCTTAAATCTGTACAATTAATTTTGGATGTATTTAGTAATCCAAAATACGTATCAATAACATCCGTTCTTAGCAACATGCCATCAAAAAAAGCGGTAAAATATTTAGAAAATTTTTCTTTAAAACTAGACCTGTCAGAAATTATTTCTAAGCAGCTTTTGTTTATTGCATTTGAGTCTTCGATTGATTTGATAAAGCCTATTTTTCGAAATCTTGAGGTAAAAATTTTAAGTAGGCTTGGGATTAGTGTATGTCAAGTCATTTCTAGCCACCTTTTGACAAGAAGTCAGCAAGATCAAATAAGAATATTTTTAGAAAAAAAAATTGCAAAAAAAATAGTGTGCAATTTTGACGTAGATACAAATTTAATTTTTGGAATTCGAGCAGTTTGTGACGATATTATATGGGAATGTTCTCTGAATAAAAATTTTAAAACTTTTTCAGAGCACTTCTTAGACTGGGTAAGGGCGATATGAAAAAAGAACTTGATTTGCTATCCATCTTAGAAAAAGATTTTAAGCTTTTTGAATCATCAGAAAGTATGGAAACTGGGACGGTTATAAAATTTTTTGATGGAATAGCAGAGGTTTATGGTTTGAATCATGCTATGTACGGCGAACTTCTTGCTTTTGAAGGCGGAAATCGCGGTATCGTTATGAAGCTTGATGAAAAACTCCTATCTGTTGTGATGCTTGATAGACACATTCCTGTTTTTGAGCGAGAAGTTGTTCGCAGAACAGGCTCTATCGTTACAGTTGCCGCGTCAAAAGAGATGCTTGGAAGAATTGTGAACCCTCTTGGCGTACCACTTGATGGACTAGGAGATATTCCAAAAGATGTAAATTTGGCGATGGAGCGCGTTGCTCCTTCGATAAAAGAACGTGCAAGTGTGAACCGGCCGTTTGAAACAGGATGTATGCTTATTGATGCACTTATCCCTATCGGGAAAGGGCAGCGGGAATTGCTGGTCGGGGATCGCAGCACCGGAAAATCTTCTGTCATTGTTGATACAATTTTGCATCAGAAAGGCAAAAACGTTATTTGCATTTATGTTTCGATTGGTAGTAAAAAATCTAAAAATGCAAGGATCGTAGACCTTCTACAAAGGGAGGGTTCTATGGAATATACAATTATGGTTTCTGCCGATGCAGACGAGCCAGCAATAATGCAGTTTTTAGCTCCGTATGCAGCAAGCTCAATTGCGGAATATTTTATGTGGCAAGGGCGAGATGTTTTTATTGCATATGATGATTTATCTTCGCACGCAGTTGCTTATCGAGAATTGTCCTTGTTATTAAGGCGACCGCCTGGCAGAGAAGCTTATCCTGGAGATATTTTTTACATTCACTCTCGCTTGCTTGAGAGAGCCTGTCAGCTTTTACCAGAGCTTGGTGGTGGTTCTATAACAGCGATGCCCGTGGTGCAAACTTTGGCAGATGACATGTCTGCGTACATTCCGACAAACTTGATTTCAATTACTGATGGGCAGATCATTTTTGATTCTGGATTATTTAACCAGGGTATGAGGCCTGCCATAAATATTGGTGCTTCGGTCTCTCGAGTAGGAACGTCTGCTCAGTCCAAAATGATGAAAAAAGTCCAAGGTATTTTGAAGTTAGATCTTGCGCAGTACGAAGAGCTTGTTAATTTTGCAAAGTTTGGGTCAGATTTGGACAAGACAACCAAGTTTTTTATCAATCGCGGAAGGTTGGCTCTTGAGCTTTTGAAGCAAGATCGCTTTCAGCTTTATTCTGATGTTGATCAAGTGATTATGCTTAGCATGTTAAACGCCGGCATTTTAGATAACTTTGGCCCCTCCATTGTAAAAGATTTTGTCTTGCAGGTAATCAGTTTTGTAAAAGAAACCAACTCGGAGCTTTATACCAGTCTTGAAACAACCAAGGATATTACCCAAGAACAGATCGAGCAGATTAAAAACTTAGTTTATCGCTGCAGTCATATGTTCTTGCAGGATTAATGTTTTTACAAGCGCCTAATTATGGTTTTTGTGTAAAATTAATTCAGATTGATATTAGAAAAAACGATAAAACCTTTTTTTTGCTGAATTTGAAGCTTGCAAAAGCTATTAAGTATCTATTATGTCGATGTCTGCTAGGTTTAGGCCGGTATAAATATAAAATTTTTTTCAATGAACAATTTGTTATTAGTGGTTTTGATGCTGGCAAGCTCTGTCTCAATCTTTGCAGAGGTTGCGAAGATTGGTTCCAAAAAAAAGGTAGATGCCTTGAAGTTGGAGCCAAAGCAATTGAATGTGATTCAAAAATTAGAGCTTTATTTTGCGGCTTTGAAACACAGAAAGATTCTTGTCTTAAAAACTGTTGGCGTAGCAGCAAGCTTCGGAGCATTTGCGTATTTTTTGATTTTCAATAAATCTGCTGTAAAAAATGAGCAAGCAAAACCAGATGAAAGTCAACAAGACAATAACGATCAAAATGCAAAAGTTGTTGATGAAAGCAGCGATCTTGTTGATACAAACTCTGATTTAACACAGGCTCCTGTGGATAATGATTTAAGTTCAGAGGATGGCGATACTCACTCCCAAGTTTTAGATCAAGAACAACAGGTGTCAGATCCCGCAGAAGTTGTTTCTGAGGAGCCTAATTTAGAAGATCAAGATAAGTTATCTAATCATGAAGAGCTTCCAGAAGAAGATAGCATGCAAGAGTGTGCTGATCAAGATCCTTCCCGAGAACCAAATAAGCAATCTCTTGTTGCAAATACAAATCAAGCTGAAGTTGATTCTGAGCCTGAAAGTGTAGCAGCAGCTCCTAACCAAGAAGAATCGCCCCGAGTTAGTCCTCTGCAACGGGTGCCCCAAACCCCAAACAGTCGACAGAATAGCAATCCTTCCTCTGCAGCTTCTAGTCCATCTACTCCTGCGCTACGAGATAAGATTGTTTGCAATCAGAGTCCTAGGAAAAATATTTTTCTAAATTCAGGGTCTCCTCGTGCGATGCCTGTTGGTGGTGGACTTTGTTTAGCCAATCCTCTTCTATATTCAAATGGTGGTTTATCAGTTCCTTCTTTGCTTGATAAAAATGCTCCAACTCCAGAAAAAATAGAGAATTCGGGCTTAGATCCTGAGCAACAACGCCAGGTTGAAGAAGAGTTGAAGAATCAAAAAAATCAAATTAACTCTATGGACGAGGTGCTTGACGGTGCTTCTGGTCTGAATCAAGAATTCCAAAATTCCAATTCTAATGCAGCCGTTATCGACGGCAGTTCAAGTTCCAGTGCAAGTGTGCCTACTGTTGCTCAATTCGGTTACATAAAACCAAATCCTTTTGAACAAGCTTGCAAAACAGGTTTTAAGAAACTTTCGAATTTTGTTAAAGGTAGAATGCCAAAATCTTAAAACACTTTTGGAATATTATTAAAAAAATAATTCGTAGATTTTGTGAGTAGTTTTTTCAAAAACCTTAGTCTCTTGTTATAAAGAATTTTGTTGCTTTTTTTATAAGCTTGCTTATATTTATTTTTGTAAGCAGGCTGCTTAAAACTGGCTGCAAATATCCGTTTTTTGACGGATTTATAGTATTTGTGTATCAACAGAAACTTTTTAAGGAGACGTAATGTCAAAAAGTTTGAAACCATTATCAGACAATGTCTTGGTACAGAGATTTAAAAAAGAAACGGTGACTGCCGGTGGAATACATGTTCCAGAGACTTCCCAGGCAAAGACTCAGACTGGTGCTGTAATTGCTGTTGGTGAAGGAAAAACTCTTAATGATGGGACCGTCAAGGCTCTCAAGGTTAGGGCCGGAGATGTGGTGGTATTTGGCAAGTTTGCTGGCACCGAGGTTGAGCTTGATGGGCAAGATTTGCTTATCTTAAAAGAGTCTGATCTTCTAGGCATCGTTGAATAAATCCAAAACAAATAAATTTTTACTTTGAAACAAAGAGGTACAAGGTATGTCAAACAGAGTGATTTTTGGCGAAGAGGCTAGAGAAAAGTTGGTTCGTGGCGTAAACAAACTGGCTGATGCAGTCAAGGTTACGCTTGGGCCCAAAGGCTTGAATGTTGCTATCGAAAAATCTTTTGGATCACCACTTGTAACAAAAGATGGTGTTTCTGTTGCAAAAGAAATCGAGCTTGAAGATCAGCTAGAAAATATGGGCGCTCAGCTTGTAAGAGAAGCTGCTCAAAAGACCGCAGACATTGCAGGTGACGGTACAACAACTGCTACAGTTTTGTCTCAGGCGATGATCAAAGAAGGAGTGAAATACGTTGCATCTGGTATCTCCCCAACAGAGATTGAGCGTGGGATAGATCTTGCTATTGATGAAGTAGTTGACGAAATCAAAAAGATGTCAACTCCAGTCAAAGACAAGCTAGATATCAAACAGATTGCAACAATTTCTGCAAACTCAGATACATTTATCGGTGATTTGATCGCAGATGCAATGGAACGAGTTGGTAAAAACGGTGTTATCACTGTAGAAGAAGCCAAGGGTATCGATAGTGAGCTTGAGGTTGTGGAAGGAATGCAGCTAGATCGCGGGTACGTGTCACCATTTTTTGTGACCAACAAAGAAAAAATGTCTTCTGAGCTTGATAGTCCGCTGATCTTAGTTACAGACAAAAAAATTAGCTCCATGAAGGATTTGATTCCAGTGCTTGAAGAAGTTGCTCGTCAGAGCAGATCTATCTTCATCATCGCAGAAGATATTGATGGCGAAGCACTTGCAACGTTGGTTCTCAACCACATGCGTCAAGTCATCAAAGCTGTTGCAATTAAGGCACCAGAGTTTGGCGAAAGAAGAAAAGCCGTACTTCAAGACCTTGCTGTTTTAACGGGTGCGAAATTCATTTCCGAAGATTTTGGCCGCAAGCTTGATGGTGTAACCTTTGAAGATCTTGGTTGTGCATCAAAAGTTAGGGTGACAAAAGACGCAACAACAATTGTTGATGGAAAAGGCGAAAAAGTCGAAATTGAAAATAGAATTAGCCAAATCCGTCGCGAGATGGAAGTAACAACTTCTGATTACGAAAAAGAAAAACTTCAAGAGCGTCTTGCAAAGCTTGCAGGTGGTGTAGCAATTATTAAAGTTGGTGCTGCAACAGAAACTGCGATGCGCGAGAAAAAGGATCGCGTTGATGATGCACTCCACGCAACAAGAGCTGCAGTAGCAGAAGGAATTGTTGTTGGTGGCGGTTCTGCATTAATTACTGCTTCGAAAAGACTTGAAAAGTTTAGTTTAAGTTTATCGCAAAATCCTGGTGAACTTGCAGGCGTAAGCATTGTTAAAAAAGCACTTGAAGAGCCACTTAGAGTGATTGTTAGAAACGCTGGTTTTGAAGACTCTGTTATTGTTGATAAGGTTAAAAACTCAGCGCAAGGCACAGGTTTTGATGCAAAAAATGGAAACTTTGTTGATATGATAACAGCAGGAATCATTGATCCAGCAAAAGTTACAAAGTTTGCTCTTGTTCACGCCGCTTCTGTAACCAAAACGATTCTGCGCCTTGGTGCGGTATCTATTACCAAAAAAGAAGAATCGAAAAAAGAGTCTTCTTTGGGAGGTAATTTTGGTGGCGGAATGGGCGATATGTATTAAGGCTTATTTTAGAACTAAAATTTTAGATTATTTTATGGGTAGCATGAAATTATGCTACCCATTTTTTTTTAATTAATTTTGTTGCTGCATTTTTTTTGTTAGCTGTTGCAGCTCTTCAAAGCTCATCGTAGCCGGATTTGCAGAATCATTTTGATCTGCATTTTTGTTCTCTTTCCACTCACTTTCGCCTTGTTTGCTTACATCTGAAGTAGAAACAGTAAGGGCTGCATTTTCACCTTCTTTTGATGAAACAGCGTCCATATAAAGTCCTCCAAGTACGCCACCAACAGCAGAAGTTGCAGCTCCAACTGCACCAGTAATTTTTGCTCCTTTTTTTAGCTTGTCTTTTAGAGAAAGTTTTGAGGTTGAGCTATCTTTTGAACTAACTGGGGCAGACTTTGAAGAATTGCTTTTTTCATTCGATATATTTTGGTCTTTATTCGTTTTTTCGGCTTGATTATCGTTTTCACGCATTTTTTGATTGTTGGTGGTATCAGATTTTCCGTCTGTTTTTTGCGATGATTTTGGCTGTTCTTGTGCTTGTTTTGTTGTAGGTTGTTCTTTTGGTTGCGCATCTTTTTTTGTTGTAACTTTTTTTACAGTATTTTTAATTTTTGATTTTGCGCTTTTTGCAGCAGAACTAATTCTTTGTCTTACTGTTCTCTTGCCTTCGGATGCTTGTTTTACTTGTCCGGTCATTTTTTGAATTTCATTTGCAAGTTCTGCCGGTGCAGTGATTGCTGCAAACACATCTTGCCCACCACTTTTTTTTGCAGGCGGAGATTTCTTTTTTAATTTTTTAAATGAGTCATCTATTAGGGCTCCATACTCTTTGAAGATGTTTTTATTTACAAACCTTTCTTCTCCTGAACTGGTTTTTGTTGTTTTATACATAATATTTCCAGCATCATCTTTTTTCATGGCTCCGCTTCCGGCGTGTCTTTCTGGTTTGTACTGGTTATCTCGAAAATCAGCTAAAGACCCGACATCCTCTTGTAACTGATTTAAGTTTTTTCTTACCCCAAAAAATTTTAGTCTATGACTTTCTTCGATGTCGTCTTTGCTTCTTGTTCTTCGCTGATTTACTTGCTCATCTGTCAGCTCGCCTTCACCATTTTTTCTTGCCTCAGCACGAATTTTTTTGCCGTCTTCTTCATAAAGTTGCGCAGCATTTTTTAAAACGCCCGCTTTTCTCAGTGCAGCTTTTGCAGGGTCAATTGCTGCGTCTTTTGCAAATTCGGTCAAGCCTGCAATTTCTCCCTTTATTTGGGTTAGTGATCCAGCCAGTCCAGCCGATTGTAGTCTAGCCTCAGCTCCTGTCGTTGTCTCTTCAGAGGAGTCTTCCTCTTTTTTTAGCTCATCTTTTTTTTGATTTAAACCAAATCCATCTGCGGTTAAAATATCCCCTCCAAGAGAGTATGATTGTAGTAAGTCGTTTTCTGTTGCAGAGGTTTTTGCTAGCAAATCCCACTCAATTGGGTCGTAGGTTAAATCATCGTACAGATCGTTCATGGCTGCGTAGGTAATGATGTCTGCAAACTTTTGTTTATCTTCTTTTGCAAGATCATTTAACAGTGGGTCATTGTTTAGGTAATCATCTATCATATTTTGAATTTGAGCTTGCTGAAAATTAGCCTTTTCTTTTTCGGCTTTATTCAGATCTGGAGCTGTAATATCGTTGTTAAAAAGCGCAAAAATATTAAACGGAAGTTTTTTTCTTGTTTCTACAGTTTCAAACTTATGTAGCGTTAAACTTCCTTGTAAGTCATTGATTTGAATCTTTATTGGCTCATTTTTTGTGCAGCCAAAAAATGTTTGAAACATAGCATCTTCTGTCCAAAATGGTGCAAAAGTAATGCTTAAAACATTTTTATCCAACTCCATAAAAAACCAACTCTCATTGTTTTGATCAACTTTAAATGTTGAGCTGTTTTCTTCATCGTCATCGTCAGTAATTTTTACTTTTCCGTTTTGGAAATCGACATTTATAATTTTTTGATTTGGTTCTTCTGTTGCAGGGTTTGTTTCAGTGCTTAGCACAATGTTAAAGCTGCTTTTTTCAGAAAATTTAATTTTTGAAAGAAGTCCGCTGCCAAGTGTAAAGTTTGTGTTTATTTGCTCGGATTTTTTGTTTTTAATTTCCAAATATTTTTCTTTGGCAACAATTGATAATTGTTTAGTAGTTAATAAAGAAATCATGTTTTCAGATAATGATTGTGTGCTCTTGTTTACAGAAAAACCATTGATTTCAAATGAACCGTTATTTTGCCAAATTCCAATTTCTAGTGGCTCTTTATTTTCCCAGTTAGTTTTGAAAGATACGGCTTTATTTGTAAGAGAATTTACAAACAATGATAGTTCTTGGTTTTTAAAATCGCAGCAGCAGGTTGTAAAATCAAGATCATTTAATGCTAATTCATTTTTGTTTTTGGTTATGAAACCATTTTCTTTGTCGGTGCTTGTAGAAATTGATATTTCAGATTTTTCGTTACCAAATGATGTTAAAAGCAAATCTGCGTTGCTTGTAACTCCAAACATATCCAAAAAGTTTTTTACATCTTGTGCTGCAAATACTACGTAAAAGTTGCCCGAGCCTCTAGCTTTTGTGATAACTGACCCGTCGGTTGTATCTAATCTTTGATTGATCCAGAGTATTTGATTTTCTGTTTTTGGCAAAAAAAAGCTTTCACTGTTTTGGATGATATCTGAAAGTATCGCGGATATTCCGCTGTTTATGGTTATTCTTAAATTCTTTCCAGCAGCGCTAGTGTAGGGTGCTAAGTATGGATTGTCTTTGCATTCTAATAAAAATGACAAGACCATGTTTGCAAGATTGTCGGTGCTAAGATTTGTTCTGTTTTTATACTGATCTAGCTCAGTCGTTTTTTTTGAATAGATTTGTGTTTGCCAAATTAGATTTTGCATTATTTGTATGAGCTTAAGACGTGATCCGTTGCTTATTGCTTGTGGGATTGTAGCGTTGCTTAAAATTTGTTTTAGCGTTGAAAAGTAATAATCAAAATCAGATCGTTTTTTTATATCTGTTGCTGCAAGTGCCGCAATATTTGACTCGATAAATTTTTTTGCGGCTTTTACATCATCAGAAAGTAGATCTTCGGGTGTTGTTATTTTCATTTCTTCTTTGAGTACGAAACTTGTTTTATCATTGCGGTAATTATTTTCTGAGACGACATCAAGCACAGATGCTGTTGTGTTGACAGTTGTTGCCGCAGTCGAATAACCGATATTTTTGGCCGTGAGCTTAGCAGCTTCTCTTATGTCTACATCGTCGTTTACAGAATCGTCAGCTTTCATAAATAAAAATTCGCCCCCCAATCTTATGGTTGCGGCAGCCATTTTCATTGCAATTCTTCCAGGGTTTACAGGATCTACAACCCACTTAAGATTGATTTCTCCGCTGTTTTTAATCTCAACTCGAAAAGAATAAGCAGCGCCTTGCTGCGGAGCGCTACCTAGCATAAATGTTTGATCATCAATGGTGTTTGTACATGTAATTGAAGGGCCTTGTTGATCAAATACATAGTTGTAAGGCCGAATAATTTTTATTGTTCCTTCAAACTTTGGTCCGCTTTTTTCATCTACAGATGTCTCTGTGTTGTAGCAAATTAGTGGGCTAGGTCCGACTGAAAAAGTGTCCAAATTTTTTATAACTTCAAAAGAATCTGAAGTTGTAAGTTTTTTGTAATTAATAATTCCTAGCAAACTTTTGTTATCGGTGTCTTCTGAAATAATCATCAGGCTATTTTTGATGATAGATACAGAAATGTTCTGTATTCCATCTGGCAGAAGTATTTGTTTTTTTACTTCGCTATTTTCAAATCGCAAGCTTTTGCTTGAGCTAAAAAAAATTGTACCTATCTCTGTTTCGTTACTTTTTATTCTTATTGCAGGAGATTTTAAAATTTGTGACCTGTCAAATTTCAAGCAGCCATTTCCTTTTGATTTAAATGTAAGTTTGGTGGTAGGGGGCTGGTTAAATTCTTTCCACATTCCAAAGCTAGCGATTTTCACTGGTGGGCCGTAGTTGATATTGCTAATTTTTATTGGTTTTTCGTAAGATACAAAACCTGTTCTTTTGATGTCCTTATAAATTTCTTTGTTTTGATGAAACAATAAAACTTTTTCTCCGATATTGCCTTTGCCAACAATTATTCCTTGGTTATCGATGTTGCACCAGTAATTATTTTTTGTGCCGCTGATGATTGAAAAACCATTATTTTCTTGAAGATTGGTTTCTTCAACAACTTGGTTATTTATCAGAATTTGTATGGCGCTATTATTTTTGGCTCCAAATAAAATTTGTACATCGGCAGATCCACTTTTTTCGTTTTTTGAAAAAAGTAGCCCAGCCATTCCGCTTTCTTCGGTTTCTATCTCAAATTCTATTGCAAATGGCGGACTTGTGTCGTAGGTGATTGCATATGCGCCGCCAGCTCCCTTGAGTGGTAGTAGCAACAGGGTGTGAAGTTGCGTGAATTTTTGTAGAGTTGATTCTGAATATCCAGAAATAGATGGTTTTCTGCTAGCTTTTGTGTTTGAGATTGTTTTTTCATTGGATATTTTTATTGCATTTCTACCAATTAAAGTTGGGTTATATTTTGCAGTTTGTGGATCTGGTTCTTCTCCGATAGATTGCCCCGGTTTTATAGTATACCCATCTCCATTATCATAAAAACTTAAATTTGCAGGATAAAGAGTGTTGTTCAAAATCGAGATGATGTAGCCTGTCCCATATTTTTCTGCTTGGTACTCAGCAATTGTATCTACAGCTTTGTAAATAACTTTTGAGATAACATCAGATTGTTCAGGTTTTGCCAGGTAAAACGAAAGAAAGCTAAGAAATATTGTCGTTATAAAATTTTTCACAGAAATAGATCCAGTTTTTAGTCTTCAATATGAGCTTATAAAAGTTTTATAAACATAACTTTTGCTGCAAAAGATCTTCAACAAAAATACTTTCTTTGAATAAAAAAAATAAAAAATTATGAAATAATTATTACAGAGATTGATTAATGCCTATAAAAACAACCTTTTTATTGATTAAAGAACAAAAAACAAATATCTTTCTACCAGCAAAAACAGCTATTTTTAAAAACATGCTTTATCAACGATTTTTTATTGCTTTATTATTTTCATTTGCCTTTGTACAAATTTTTCCTGCACCAAAAAAAGATCCAGCTCCAATTCCTTTTATTGAGCTTAAGTATTTGGATCAGTCTGAATTTGCTAATAATTTGGACTTATTTTTTCAAGCGATTAAAGAATTTAATAAGAACCTAGCATCAGAGGCTTTGGATGAAAATGCAAAAAAAAGGATTGTGGTTATTTGTGAGCTTTTAAAAAAATTATATCTTTTAAAGCACAAAACACA
>JACCDG011853736.1_pt1 | contig 14059 bp, 21 predicted proteins | sample 7442471 | NCBI WGS metagenome assembly JACCDG01 (sample SAMN15323444, study PRJNA562643) | freshwater metagenome | isolation source: river surface water | place: USA:Blue River Watershed | collected 2017-08-17
ATTGATCTTTAGTAGTACAGCAGCCGTGTATGGCAGCGATCTTCCAGTATATTCTGAGAACGATATAACAAATCCGACTACACCATACGGCAAAAGCAAGTTGATGGCTGAGAAAATAATCGAAGATTCTGGGATTAAGTCTACTATTTTTAGATACTTTAATGTTGCCGGGGCTCACTTGGGTCTAGGTGAGAACAGGAAGGTAGAGACACACTTGATACCTTGTATACTGATGGCAGCTAAAAATGATACATCTTTTAACATTTATGGCTCTAATCTTGATACGCACGATGGTACATGCATTAGAGATTATGTGCATGTCGCTGATATCGTTGACGCCCACATTAAAGCTTTAGCTTATTCTCATTCAGGTTCGATGATTGATACGTTCAATATTGGCTCTGGAACTGGATATAGTATAAAGCAAGTTCTAGATTCATGTGAAAAGGCAGTTGGTAAAAAGATTAAATATGAATTGCACGAAGAGAAAAGGGGCGGAGATCCCGATGTCTTAATTGCTGACACTAACAGATTTAAGCATGCTTTTAAATGGAAGCCAAGATACTCATTAGATGATATAACTAGAACTGCATGGGAGTGGTTTAATGCGAATACTATTTAAGTACCCGACTAGACAACGCCCATTAGCGTTCAAGCGTGCACTAGAAGCATACTATTCCAAATTATCTAATACGATTGACTATAGATTCTTAATTACTGCTGATACAGATGATGCTACCATGAACAATGGAGATATGATTGAATATCTATCATCGAAGCAGAATCTGTCATACTCATTCGGTAATTCGAAATCCAAAGTGATGGCTATCAATGAAGGCGTCAGCACACAGGAATTCGATATATTGGTTCTCATATCTGATGATATGATGCCAGTGGTTGACGGCTTTGATAAAGTAATTGCCGATGAAATGTCTAAGAATTTCCCATTATATGATGGCTGTTTGCATTTCAATGACGGACGAGTTGGCCGTAGGCTGAACACACTATCCATAATGGGCAAAGTGCTATATGATCATTTTGGATATATCTATCATCCAGATTACACTAGCTTATGGTGCGACAATGAATTCCAGGCTGTTACGGAACGTGAATCTAAGTCTGTGTATATTGATACGGTGATTATTAAGCATATCTGGGAAGAATATCACAACGATCCGTTAAATAAACGAAATGAAGCCTATTACAATTTAGATAAGACTGTATTTGACGCCAGAAAAGCAGCCAATTTCCCTAGAGAGTCAGTACTTCCTCTTCCTGTTAAAGAAAAACAGACAATACCAGTTAGGCGTATTAATGTTAACAGAAGTAGTCAGCAAAATAAAAGACGAAATTGAACCGTTAAATACGTATCATGTAGTTATGGCTGGTGATAGCATGCATATTTATAGGAAAGATGTATTTGGTAGCTATATCAAGATGCTAGCGATTATACATATCATCCTAGTACCAGATCAGATGCAATTGTTTGTACAGGCTTTTATGAGAAAGTCCAAGCATATCAATGATGGAGCAGATGCATCATTTAAACTTACCAAAATTTATATAAATATGGATGACCCGCACATGTTAGATAAGTTATCTAACATGATTAGAGAAACTAATATCACAGTCTCCAAATACGCCGAAACTGGTGAATTATGACTTATTCAATTGCTTTCTTAACAATTGTTGGGCTATGCATAATATTACTATGTATTGAACTTCTTTTTAGCATTGCATCTGAAAACGATTTTAAAAGGCAGAAATTATCAACATATGATAAAGCTCTTAGGGACTTCAATAGAGACTTACATAGAGCAATGCTTCAGACATCTTTAGAGAAATCAAAAGCGATATCAAAAGTTAAACGACGATACAAGGCTAGAATTGATAAATTACACAAGGAAGTAGCTGTTCTACGTAGAGTTGTTGCAGATTTGCATCGAGGCCATTACAAGTAACCAAGGATTAAAAATGTCTACTAAGAAGCCGATTAAACAGACCTATTCATTCATCGACGATACCACGCATGAAGTATATCGTATCGTGAATTCGATCATATCTAGCCATTATCCGGATCTAGTCCAAATCAAGTTAGCTGTGGCATGGCGATATGGCTGGAAGCCCGATGCAGACGGTAATTTAAGAGAGAGCCAAGCTAGAAAGGCCAGTGCGGCAGAACGTCAAATTCATGATTTCGACGTTATACTATTGGTAAATTACGAAGTGTGGAATGATAATGATACGAAGCTGGCGCACAAGGAATATATCATAGATGATGTGCTATCGACAGTTAGAATTGCTGTTGATAAAGATGGTGATGAAAAGAAGGACGAATCCGGAAAATTTCAAATTAGAATCGCTAAGCATGACTTTAGTTGCACCATGGCTGTATTACGTAGAAGAGGATTTTGCACACCGCATAACGAGATAGCCAAGCGAATTATAAGCCCACTATTCAATGAATCCAGTAGTTAACACATATTACGAACATATTGATGGGTTCGATGACGATGTAAATCTGTTAGGGCTCTGGAAAGTATCTTGGGAAAATAATGGTTGGAAAACCAGGGTCCTAACATTCGACGATGCTAAAAGGCATAAAAATTATAATAAGTATGCCGACAGATTTTCTACTCTACCAACTATTAATAATAAACAGTATGAGATAGCACGCTTTAATAGATGGTTTGCCATGGCATGTATAGGTGGATACATGTCTGATTATGATGTTATAAATCATGGTTTGAGGCCATTTGATAAGCCGAATAGCTTCACACTTTTTGAATCACGATGTACATCATTCGTATTTGGCAAAGTCAGAGATTATAATTTCTGTCTAGATATGTTCTACAGATTTAATGAGGTATGTTCACATATTTCAGATCAATATATCATAAATCAAATTCATGCACATAATATAGATGAAAAAGTTGAACAATTTGAAAAGCCCTCTGGTAAGAAACTCATACATTATTCTAATCATTCAATGCGTAATAATAAGCCAAGGTCTAAGTATATCACGATCTAGGCCTTTGTGCTATGACTGAATGAAGGACTTTCTTTAATCTAGGGGTGTTTTATGTCAGAGCCAGCCAAGCAAGAAAATTATGAAATCATCGCTCAAGATTATGCCGATCCCCCGGTTCTAACCGACGAGCAAAAGAAAAAGAAATTCCTGATTGCCATTGCCAGCATGGGGGAACATGATCTATACGAGAATACTGGTGATCAAGTCATAGATGTGGCTAATGCTATGAGAACATCTGAGAAGTACCCGCCACGTGTAGTCAACTCGATCTACGGCTTTGTTAAGAATGCCATCCCAGGCGACCATTGCTGGACTGGCCATCTTTCGCCGCTCTTGTTTTGTTTGCGTGATACCGCCAATTTAGATCCAGGTATGCCCAAGCCCTTAATTCCGGTCGGCGTAGAATGAACGAAGAGACAATGTTGAACGGCTTGTCCGTTTTAAGCTTTAAAATTGTGTACTTCAATTTGCATTCCAGCAAGTATCCTCGACACATTATCTTGGATGCAAGGTATGCTAGTGTTGATGAATTGGCAAATCCAAATACTGAACTTGCTGTATTCATTGATAGAACAAAATGCGTTTGGCGTAATCATGAGTGGACGATTAAAGTATGCAAGTATACCACCAGATCAGCCACACTTACATGTAAAATCAATGGCGATGAGTTCGTATTGCCACCAGCACATAATCAGCTACTTTCTAGTAATAAGCTAGAGGTACTGTCTGATTCAACGAAGAGATCCGAACCATCATTGGAACGTTTCTACGCTATATCCATAATACCAAACTGTAGCTGGCGAGATATCGAATATGGAAAATGGATTAAAAAAGCGAAAAGGTTTTACCGCATTAGTGGTGGTGAAACAGTTGTTTATACAACCTAATCCACCATTGTATTGTTCCGCTGTGGTTGAATGTGTTAATGATGGGCTGGAAGACCCTGATTCGGATCTACTTTATATCAAAACGGATCAGTCGTGGGCGGACTTAAGGGGGTTCTTATCTATTGGCGATAAGTGTTTATGGCAAGACTGCATTTGGCGTATTCAAAATAAAGAGCCACGGCATGTGAAGTACGCCCACGGAACAACGAGCTATAGCTATAAATTCAGTTTAAGATACCTATATGATGCAGACGAGGATAAACTATTAGAGCAATTGGATTTTAAAGATGCTTAAAATTAGTTACTGGGAGACTAAATGGTGCCTATTAGTAGTATTTATAGGTTTAATTTCAGTAATTAATGCTGTATCTAAAGAGGGTGTTGAACCATCTACGTTCACCATCGGTACAATAGCTATACTTATAGCGTCGTTTGTTATTGGATATGTTGTTTCTGCCAAAATTATTATGATGCAGAATGGCAATTTAACGAAGCGACAAAGAGATACAAATGAATCCATCAGGAAATATATTCTATAAAGATGACTATGGTACTATCTATGAAATAGAATGGTCAACAGTTGAGACATCATATGGTAGTATTATGGATACTACCACGATAACTAAGCAGCCTTTTGTGTGGGCAGAAGCCGGTTCCGGATATATTGAAGATAAAGCTGTCTATAGAAATGGGATATGCACGACAGAACGCTTGGTAGTCAAGATTTTAGATGATGGATATGAGGTGTTAGCGGAAGGTTCAACACAAGAAAAGTGTACATTTCAGACAACATTCCCATGTACACCGAAACCATCCGATCCGTTTTTGCATCATTTAGATTACGAAGTATGTGATTGTGATTCAATTATTGTATCATGTGGTACACGTTGGTCTGATCCAGATAATAGTGACGATGATATCGTATTGTGGTCTGATGTCGAGACAGACGGAACCATATCATATATAGCTAATTCCCAGCCCTTTTTGTGGATTGATGTATGGAGTAGTAATGATGAAACATCAGTCTGCTCAACTTGATGACGCCGCCGAACGCAGATCATTTATTAATGCAATGGTTAAAGTGATAAGAGGCGAGCCTGGGGTATATATTAAAAATGGAAAGAGATATATTATGAGGCCACAGAAGCCACCTGGATTAGAGACACGTAGAGCTATTAAATGACAGATATTCACGCCCATCTAACCGATGATTTTATTATATTGACATATGTAAAAGAGTGGCTCATCAACCGTGGACACACATCGGCGAGAGTATATTCCTTATCATGCCCGATGATAGAGTCATCTACTCATGGGGTCGATCGCACAGTATTATATGTCGGAAATTACAGTGTATCAGTTGGCTATATAGATGAACAACACATAAAGTTAAACGTCGCCAACATCAATGCCGGTTCTGTTGATGACAGAAACTCATATACAGCAAGTACTAAAGTCAACCTATCTGACCCTGATTCTCTGCAATCGTTGTTGTATCTAATTTGAGGTTTCTATGCGTAAGCAGCACATCAATAAGCATATTAATAATATGCAAACCATGTATAAGTCAGTCGATAGGTACAAGCCAGAGCGGCAGTCTAAATCAACATTTGGTATATCTGTTCTGAATGAATTGTTTAAAAGTATTAAACCATTGATGCCGTCATTATCGGCTTCTATCGCTGAGCATACTATATATCTCTCAGCAAATGGTGCAACTTTCGGGAGAGCCGCAATTATAGGCGATAGTATTGAATTGGCAACGACAGACTACGTTAAAGCAATGTCAACTGAACCTGTCAAAGTATTAATAGACGATCCAGACATGCTAGATAAGCTACATATCGCCATCATTAAGATCAAGAATATTTAATGAGTACAGCCATCTTAAAAGATGTTGTCGCAGCCTGTCTAGGACAGCAAGTGCAAGAGTATGAAATATATGAAGGGGCAGTTTCATATATCTCATTGTATAGGAAGATGCCTAATCGTTCAACTAGGCATATTACTGACATGTTCATTAATGATGATACTGGTTTATCATTAATATTAACATGCTCTAAAGTTGTTTTCAACCAAAGCCCAAATAGTCTGGTAAATAGAGGACTAGAAGACGCTTTTAGATATATATCAGAAAAAGAATCCAGCACTAGGACATTCAGATACAAGGTAAATTGCGACTTTTCGGACCCATCGTTAATAGAACAAGTCACCAACTTCATATCCTTTGCGAATAAGATTGTTTCATTATGAAATTCATTTCGAGCCACAATCCGCCAGAATATATCCAGAGAATTCTAACTGAGTTCTCGCATAGAGGATACTGGGTAATCTCCGATTATCAGGATAAGGATGATGATGTTGTTATTTTAATAAATGATCAGAGATATCTGCATGATACCGAATTCAAATTGAACCACAAAGTATGGTTTGTCCTAGATCAACATATTAATGAACAATTGCTAGATAGTAAGACAATCGTTAAAATCTCGAAAGTATTAGTATTATCAAATGAACAACAGAAATATTTAAAACAGCATCCATTATTTCAGTCATTTGACGCATTGGTAATATGCCCTGGGATCGATCCATACGTCTTACCAAGCTTGCGTGAATGCTTAGAGCCAAGAGATCCCAAACGTATTATCTGGACAAACGACCCCAAAAAGGGGTTAGCTAAAGCCATCCAAATATTTAAAGATCTGAATGACCCCGATTCAACAATGGAAGTATGCTGTGATATTAACAGTGATGCTTTATTAGCCTATAAAAAGCTTGCTGCCGGGCATAACATAATATTCACTGAATACGCTAATAGAATCGAAGGATATCTTAAAGCCAATGTCTGGTTCAATCCGATTTTATGTGATGAATTATTCCCAGAAAGATGTATTGAAGCACAAGCCATGGGGGCGATCCCAGTCTCAACCAGATTCAGTTCTAATGAGACTTATATGAGATACGGATTCTCTCTAAATGTTACAAACAACCGAATCTCAGATCCTGTAAATTCATTAAGAAGTGTTCTAAATAATGGTATAGATCAGACTAAGCGTTTTGAAACTATAGAGGGTGCTAGAAACCAATATAATTATTATAGAACAGTTGACAGATTAGAGTCATATATAGTTGGAACTACACAAGTAAAGAATCTTTATCAATATAGCTTCCAATTGCGATGGGCAGAAGATCCATTAATCAATATTGGGTGCAATGTTGATGCCCCACAGCTAGGCGACAGGCCAGGAGCTGTCAATGTTGATGTGGTCGCGTTTGATAAACATCTAAATCAACCGACAGCAGCACATATCGTAGCTGACGCCAGAAGCTTACCAGATAATCTGTATGGCAAGTTCGCTTGTGCTATACTTGGCGATATATTAGAGCATATGACTGATGACGACGCCATCAAATGCCTAATAGAAGCTAAAAAATGTGTAGTGGATGATGGACATATTATTGTTACATGCCCAGAAGATTACAGCTACGTCAACGGCTTACATGGGCCTCCAAAGCAAGCTGACCCAGAATATATTGAAGGCGTAGCTAGCTTCCACAAAGACCCAGTGACATGTGATAGAATCAAATTATGGGCTGAAAAAGCTGGCCTTAATATCCTTCGATGGGATGTAATGGGATATTATAATTCCAAAGGTCACGGGTTGTTGTTTTCTAAAAATCCAGAACAAGATGAATCTAAACACATCTATGATTCCAAGCCTCTAAATCTGCCCAAAGGGTGTGATATTCAATATGTAGTAAATCTGCTTAATCAGACAAATCATACAGAGACAGAATCTAACATATTATTGAATGCTATATATAGGTCAGCCCATATTAATGGTATGACATGCGAAATTGGCGTAAGGGAGGGCCATTCTACATTTCTGATATTAGACACATTGAGAAATTCTGGAAAACGTAAGACGCATATCGCAGTTGATCCATATGGACATTTAGATTACTTTTCTGGAAGCACTGATACAACAATATTCATCTCTAAAGAAGACTATACTAATAAGATGAAGAATAGTATGCTTAGATATTTATATGAGTATTGTGATAAATATGACATTGAATGTTTATTCTTCCCGCTAGAAGATTATGAATTCTTTTCAAGATATAGTGACGGAATCCCAACATATAATGATCATAAGAATATGTCAAATACATATTCATTAGTCCTGTTAGATGGGCCACATTGCTATTCATTTGTTAAAAATGAATTCGAATATTTCAAAGATCGTATGGCCCCAGGCGGTTTTATTGTATTTGATGACATAAACAGATATGGACATATGAAGTCATTAGATGAATATGTCCAATCATGCGGGTTCAAATTGATTGAACATGGTAAAATAAAAGCAAGCTACGTAAAAATGTAATGGAAAAAGAATATCTAATAGATTCTGAAGCGATGGATCTAGTTGACAACTTCGAGTCGGCAATACGTGAAACTGTATACGATTTAGCTTCTAAGAACACTTCATGTGTTACTGTAAAAGACGTCGAGTCAGCCATTAAATCAATACTATCTAGCGAATATCACCACATTATTAAAAATGCTCATGATTAATTGGTCAGGGGGCTTTTTTAATTGGCTCCCAAAGATATCGTTTGAGAATGACAATGATGGGTTGTGGTATAGATCATTTACATGGCTTGGACTGCAGATTGTTATTTCCAGTAGGCAATATGCCAATGGATTAATTAACAAAGTCAATAGAAAGTGAAAAATGGTTGAATTAAGACCAGCATATGTTTGGGACTGCCCAGAATGCGGGCTAGAACATTTTATACGCTGTCTAGTACCAGAATTGTCTGATGAGGACTATCAGGAGCTACGTGAAGACCATGGCTTAGGGCCATGTGATACGGGCATATTTATAGCGATGCCAGAATCAGTAAAATGCAAAGAATGCGGCTTGACTTTTAAAACTGAGCAGTATCAGTAAGCATAATATCATGAAAATGCTTGACATTTTTCAAGATATACAATTAAAATATCTAGAGATATTGAAGGATAATATACCAGAAGTTTTAATAGATACACAGCACATAGGCAATGATAGTATATTGCGTTTTGAATGTGGTACTAAAAAATTGTGGGTTCAATGGAAAGAACCCAACGAAGATAATTATCTATTATTAGATGGGCAATACAAAAATGCGGTTGGGTTCGGCGATGGCATGCATTACCACTTAACCGATACATATAAAGTACATATCTCTAATCCAAATTTATTAACAATAATTGATTACTTTGTTATTGGATATGTACTACCGCAGCATGATAACTATGAAATCGTCAAAAAATGGACGAATACATCACATTCACCGAAGTCAACGGAGACACATTTCTGGACAACTTAGTTTAACTTATTCAATTCTTCTTCAATGTAAGCTAAGTCACCATCTATGTGATGTAGCGAATTCCAGGCTCTCGGTACTAATATGCCGTGCCCACCTTCTGCTCTGAATTTATTAATATTATGATCGCTGTCATCGACTAATACGGCGTCTTTAGAAGCACAGAATTCTTTGGCAGATCCAAGTAGATATCTTCTACTTCTCCAGTATTTAGGTAAATTATTATGAATCCATTCTGACTTACCGGATGGGCAGTCAAAACTGGACGATGGTGAAGTAAGTAGGCAGACCCTCTCAAACTTACTCTCTACCAATGATAATATTCTATCTGAATCGTGCGTTTTATCAAGACTTGACCAGAACTGGCGATCTAGTGGACGCCAGAATTCTTCTTCGGTCATTGAGAGTGCGGCACAGAAATTCCACACTCCACGCATTTCTTCTTTTAAGTATGGGTTTTCTATCCCATGCAGCCTACAAGCACCAGCAACAAAATCAACTAGTACACCATCTAAATCCAAAAAGCATTTCAAATTGTATTTCCTCTAAATTGAGATCTATCTGGCTGTTGTTGTCTATCACCAACAGCATGTGATTTGGCTATATTGCTAATTTGTGATGTAACTTGCTTCATCTGGTCCATCTTTAGCTTGCTGGCACCAGGAGCTTTCCCATCTGCGATATCACTTAGGTTTATCAATACAGTCTCTAGGTCCTTAGGCTTAGAAATAGATTGAGTAGCTACCTGCAATAATCTAACCTTCTCGCCGCCAGTCTCTTTCACGAATGTAACAAATTGTCTATCTTTAGTTACTAAAGCTTTAATACCACATCTACGCATCTTATTGCTCAAGCCAAGCTTCTTAATAGCTGTAATCAACGTATCAAGAATATCCTGTGGCTGAAAGTCAGCCGCAATGCCATCCAGGGCCTCTTCGAGCCTTCTGGTGAACGCTGGATTGCGGGATCTTGTCTTAACATACTTTGGGTTGTCGGTGGCTTCAAGAAGCTTTTCTTTAATATCGTTAGCCATGTTTGTTGTGTCACCCAGTTCAGCTATGACTTTGCCATTAAGACGCGATTTTTGCATTTTGATATCATACCCCTCAGCGACGAGGTGATCATGTAGTCTATCTGGGAAGTATAAATATTTGTTTGGTAAGCTGATCCTTAGTCCGGAATCACATTCATTTATTACGAATGTCACCTTCCTAGATGATAGCCAATTCTCTACAACACTCTTAATTTTACTAATGCTCATATGATATCTCCGTGATTTATATTTTACACAAGTTCAAGTAATGTTGGTATCGATCCGTCAAGAATAATGCATCTAGCTCCAGCATACTCACGATGTAATAATATTGGTTCAAGTTCCAATTTATCACATCCAAAATCTCTGAACCCATTCTGATCAACGAAGAAGTCAGTATTGCAATAGTCAGTCTCAGCGTCAGTACCATTACATCCAGCGGCAGAACACGAACAATCTAACCTATAGCCAGTGCTAACTAAAATCCCATCATTCAAGTAAAACAGCATACTGACAGTGCTAGCAGTACCAACAAAAGGGATCTCCATATCAGTGAACAATTCATTGTAAAGACCGTCCCTATCAATATTGTTATCTACAGAAACGTCATAGTCAACAAATCCGGTCGAGCACGGATATCCTGAGGAATAGTCAGTATACTCATCGGTATTACACTCTACAGCAGATTGAAATAGCGGATTGGTAGTGGTTAAGAATTGGCTGGCCTCAGTACCACTCCCAACGCTACATATCCCATCAAGCGTAATAGCTTCATGGCCATCGGCATAATCCATATAAACTGAATGTACCACCGATTCTGGATTTATAGCCATCGTTCCAGCAACATGGTCTAACATATTTGGAATATCTGGATATAAACCGTTCCCATCAACTGTATATGGCAGATCATCATATTGTAACTGCATATCGCCATTGGTGTCCTCAACAAGCGATGCATCTAGCCACGTCTGGCTGCAATATGAGCTATATTTCTCATCCCAAGGCTTAGCTCTCCAAACCGGAGACTCAAAATCCTCATAAAGCTTATCCATGGTCGCGAATCTGCAACCAGGGAAATGTAATATTTCGCCAGATAGACTAAGAGATCCTCTCTGTATAGCTAGCTCCGATTTAGGTATCTGTCCGATTCTGTTATTATAGTGTAGCTCGTACCATTCTGGATCACCGTACGATCTCAGGAGCTTACCTAAAAAGCTGTTCTCGTATTCTCGTTGGCCCTTCAGAGCCGCTTCAGACGGCAAAAGGTAGTAAACGCCAGTCCCAAGGCTCAAGTCGCAGGAAACAAAAGAGAAGTACTCTGAGTTGGATAGACGTGCCTGATATAAGATGGCGTCATCGACGCGGCCTTTGTATGCATAGTCGGTTACACCATCTAATTCACAATGAGCGGTTCTTTTCGCGGTCGATTGCCGCATAAATGAACCGTAATTTGATGAATCTGAATTGGAATCGGCATCTGAACCTGTAGCATGATATACACCATCACTGGCACTACCAATTGGCGATTCTACATCATTGCCATTAGCCTGAGATATAGAATTAGCTATCGGTCCTGGAACATAGATTACATCGTCAACTTCTTGCCTATCGTCTAAAGTTATCCTGTCCTGTCCATTATAATTAAAAACGCATTCACTTCTTGAATCATCACCTACGTTAGACGCTATAGTAGTATCTTGATTACCACTTGTATCTCTGCCATCAAGAGCCTTCCATCCGGCATGCTCTATTGCCAAGTCAGCTAATTTTCTATTGCGTAACGCTATATCTTCTGGCTTATACCCCAGAGACTCTGGATCTCTGATGCAGTCGCCTTCAGTTATGGTGGGCTTGATTGCTGGTGGTACTTGTAGTTTACCAGCATCCATGTCATATCGCTGGCTTACATCGCCACCAACTGACCAGTCTGTTACTTCGTATGTCTCGCTTAGTGTTAAATCCAGCCTGATAGAATTGAGTAATGAATGGAACGCCTTTATCTTGAATAAGAAGTTAATTAAGAAGTCAATAATGTCTGGTGATACTTGATTACCGTCCTTAGTTAGTAACTGTATATCGAACTTATTAGACCTTAAATCTTTTAAGATCTCTGGAATTATGATATTCGTTTTGTTGTAGCTAGCAAATACGAATAGTCTGTTATTATCAAGATCTAAATGCTGTGCGAATTTCAGATTCAGCTTATTGAAATGCCTGTCGTATGATACGCCATTTTCCAGTATTGGTGCTATTTTATCGCTACTCAATACTGATACACTCGATATTGAATTAGCACTTGTTGTTATACGGATAGTCGATGATCCGATTACACCGCTAGATGTTATTGATATTGTGTTATCTATACCGTAAGTCGCGAAATTATCCGTAATTGTTTCTGTTAATGCTAACAATTCGGCATGTGCATCGCTATCAACAGCCGCTAGATATGATATAACATCAACTGACGTATCGCCGACTGTACTCAAAAAGTCGCCAATGAATTCGGCGTTCTGTGGCCTATATAGCAACGGTATGTCTAAATCGCCGAAGCCAGACACATCATAATCAGATAATAATGGTTCTAATTGAACCTCTTGTTCTATTGTTATCTCTTGGTCTGCATAATCTGGCCCTAACGATTGCCCAGGACGAATTAACTTCTTACCATCACTACTCCACCATAAGTTAGCGATTAGGATATTATAGCCAAACAATTCAAATAATTCAGTTATGGCTCTCTTAGAGCCTTTTAATCTTGATAATTTAACAACATTTTGCAGCATTGTACGCCGCAAGCTGTCAAGACTCTGCGGGAAGTACGGCATATCAAAGCCAAGCAGATAGCTAAGATATGGTAAATGTTGCGGTAGGACTTCCGATGGATGATTAAGCTTCTCTAGGAACCATTGTTCATCGAATAAATCCTGAAGAGCATCAGTCAATGGCCTATAAAAGTCTACTGTCGTATCTTCTGATTTATTGGCAGATGTTACGTATGGGGCTGGCGTATGACGATAGACGTCTTCTAATACTTCACCTGGATGATTTATTGGCACCCTGGTCGCAGCTATAGCTGTTCTACTAGTATCAATGCATAAAAGTTGGCCTGTTTCTCCACCAACTGTAGCTCTAACGAAATATGTGGCATTATATGTGATGATGTATTCTGCTGATGGCAAGCTAATTGTTTCTACAGTTATATCACTAAGATCATAATAGTCTGCCGATTTTAGATATTGTATTCTCTCAATCAAGCCAGATGCCGTAGTATACTCAAAGTAGTCACCGTTTACGGCATTTTCATATTCAACGCTAGTTCCATCTTCACTGTAGAAGTCATAATCGACTAAATTGATATATCTATGCGATAACTCTAGATCTGAGATCTCTCTGGCAAATAATTCTCTATCTGGATAGATCAGCCCGACGTGATCATGGCCAGCTACTTTAGACTGCCGTGGCACGTCTTCTATTTGAATTCTAACGTTCGAGACTTGGCTATTATCTATGGGTGCACCAAGCCCGTCTCGAACGTTAGGTATAACGAGAATAGCTGGGAACCCTATATCTCTCCAAGCTGTTCTATTATTTATATATGGTAGTAATATGAATGATGGATTATTGGTGTTTTCTATCTGTGTTGCCATTTTTATTCTCTAAGCTCTTTTGTTATATTTTAGAGCAATAATCTGATAATCTTACAGATGTATGATATTTTCTGCCAAGATAATATGCAAC
>JACCDG010044213.1_pt1 | contig 14058 bp, 17 predicted proteins | sample 7442471 | NCBI WGS metagenome assembly JACCDG01 (sample SAMN15323444, study PRJNA562643) | freshwater metagenome | isolation source: river surface water | place: USA:Blue River Watershed | collected 2017-08-17
TTAGAAAGTCTCTTAAAACGAAGATATGGAGCTAGGAATGTGCCTATGTCAAAGGTGTCGTTTGTAATCAGAGCTGCTATTCAAAGGAAGGTTAGAGAGCTTAAGGAAAGAGTGTGAGGTGGGTTAAGTCTAAGGTAAAGTCATTATGAATGAAACTTCAGAAATTATTGATTTAATTAGAGCAACGCTTATGATAATACAAAATATTAATATCAGACTTCTCAACTTTTTGAAACTTAGAAAAGTTAATCTCGTTAAAAATTTGAATATGATAAAGCCGAATAAGTATTCAAAAACAAATATATTCGATTGATAATATTGACCTATAAATGATAAATTGAAGAATGAATAAAATGGGATTAAATAAATTGTTATGTAGGATATAAATAACAATAATTTCTTATTTAAAACTCTATCAGAGTTAGAGAATATAACATTCTGGTAAATAATGGAAATAAGAAAACAAACTATAAAGTATTTATAAATGAAAGGTAAATAAATTAGCTCGATGTGTTTACTCATTTAAATTTAGAAATAAAAAAGATTTAATTTGATAAATTCAACAAGAGAACATTTTGTCTAATTCTATTATATAATAGGAGTTGTAATAAAAATACAACAAAAAGGTGTTTGAAAATTCCTCGGATGTATATTTCAATTATTGCTAATGGACCAATAATAAAAAATAGTTTTATCTTGTTGCCATCATCAAAAGAATCTATTCCTTGCGGTTCTAGACCTTTTGCTAAAGCAGTTTGCCAAAAAATAAATTTCCCCCTTCTTACTTCGTAATTATTTTCTTCAGCAAACTGAATTGGATAACTTCTATCTGCTGCTTCTTTTGAGCTATAAATACCTCCGAAAACCAAATTGTCGGTTATAGACCATTTAGGAACTTCAACAGAATAATAGCTACCAATATTATCAAAATAATTGGGAACAATTTTCCAAAATAAACTAGATATAGAAAAACAGGATATAGAGAAAAGCACAAATATCGCTCTACTCATTTTATATTTTTTCAATGCAAATAGTATCACAATTAAAAATGAAACTTCCCAATACCAATCAAATGAATATCCCCAAAAACCAGATATCACTAATTCAGGAAGAGGCGGGAACAATACCATTAAAAGTACTTCACTAAACACAGGAATTAGAGTTGAAAAAACAATTATTTTAATAAGTCTTACTTTTTTTGAATTGTTCATCAAAGTGTAATTATATAATTTATCGCTTATTTTAAAATGTTATGAAATATAATTCAAAAAACAAGAAAGTTCTTATACCCAAAATCTTTAAAGTTATATGTATACAAATTTATAATTTTATAAACTGAATTCATTTAAATGGAAATTGACATTTAAATGATTTCATTATAATAATTAGGTGTAATTATAAGATTATAAAATACTATAAATGACATTGGAACATTTTTCTCTGGTAGAAATTAGAATATTGCACTCCCTCTAGAAAGCCGTACAAACTTACAACTCTGCCTAAATCTTTACTGAAGACTTGTTAGTTTATTGACTTGGTATCCCGTTCATTTAAATAATGATAGGGGTATACGCCTCTAAATTCGAATAGATTTACTTGATGAGGTTCTATAACCTTAACACACCAAACGCAATTATCCTTCATTTCTTTGTCAAGGTCTTGCCATTGAGCATCTACTAAATTTACGGATGATTTCTTTTGACAGTTTATTAATTAACAATCCTGCTATCAATAAAACTAAACTTAGTGTATATCTTCTTGACTTCATCTTACAAATTATTTTTTTAAGAGTATCCTTAAGTTTTCCTTCAATTGTTTAGCTAATTCAATCGTCTTAAATTCATTTTTACGAAGCTTTAATACCTTCCAAACTCCACCCTTTGAAATAGGATTGATAACTATTGCATAAAATAGAGCAATAAAAAACCAATTCTTAGGGGATGTAGTAAGATTGGAGCTTATATAAATTGAACCAAGTCCTACGGCAGCCCATATATAACTTCCAATCAATTTAGGGAATAGTATTATTCTATCAATGGCTATTAGAGATAATGGGAAGGCTAATTTCTGTATAGTTGACATTTCAGGAACTGCCAATTCATCGACAACTAATTCATTATCCAATTCTTCTAAAAACTCATACAAATCCGTTTTCTTTTGTGAGATAATTTCTGCCTTATCCTTATCACCTAACTCGTTCAAGGCATTCTCTACTTTAATTAAGCCTTTTGTAGTGTCAACAACCTTTTCCGCTAAATAACTTATTTCATACAGGCTGATTTGATTATCATCTTTGGCTTCAGAAACAAGTTCAAAAAATGCATTGTACATATTCTGCCCGCTATTAAATGTGGCAATTACTCCCTTTACTTCAAATTTTTGTAAATACTCATCAAGCTTAGTTTCATATTTGCTCCCTCTACGGTTATTCAAGGAATTTGAGTTAGAAATAGAAACTAGAGTAGCGTGAGAATTCCCCATTAATGAATTGGAGATTGCCTTGCCATAGTTTCTGCCAATTTCTCTTACAATTGCGTTAGTAAACGTGTTTCCTAATCCCATTATATTTAATGATATTTATTTAGCCGAACTGTTATTCTGGTCTTCAACAAACCAAGATGCAAAGAATCCTGTCATTGTTCCAAATAATCCACCTCCTACAATCATTAAGATTATCCCCACCAACCTTCCTTCAGTAGTTACTGGGAATTTATCTCCATAACCAACAGTAGAAATAGTTGAGCAAGCCCACCAAATTGCATCCTCAGCTGTTTTAATATTGCTGTTAGGGGCATTTTCAAATTGTAAAATTGAAATAGAAGAAAATATAAGAGTTAATATAGCAATGACAGATACTGTAGTAAATGCCCCCTTGGATTTTTTCTTGTAGATATGATTAATAATATGTTTTGTGGAACGAAAAGCTCTTAAGATTCTTATGAGTCTAATTAACCTCAAAAGTCTGCCAAATCGAAGTGCGTCAAAAGTAGGAATACTACTTACGAAGTCTATCCATCCCCATTTTAAAAACTGAAGTTTATTCTTGGCTTTAAAGAACCTATTGAAAAAGTCTACTAAAAAGAATATACATATAATATTATCTATGAAATCTAATACCTTAACTACTTCACCTGGAAGAGTAATTATTGCTTGAATTATAAAAATTAGCAATACATAGGTTGATAAAATCAACGCAAATAAGTTTAGGGTTGAAAGTGCCTCACTCTCATTTATTAATCCATCTTCTTCCTTCATATTATTGTATTTTACCCTCCGTGTTGCCAACACAACCCATTTGAACGTGCTGAACGTGAACACCTTGTTCCTTTTTTAGTGGTTGCCGAACATTGAGAAGATGATTGACTTCTAGGTTTAGATTCAGTTTTTTCTGAAATTTCACTATCAGAAGCTGTTTTATTGGGATCAAAAGACGATGAAGTCGAATTCGAGCTATTACTACTAGTACCTCGAAATTGTTCAATCATACGTTTTAATACGTTGATTTCGAAACGTAAGTCTTCAATCTTTGTGCCTAAATCTATTATTCGGTTTTCATACTTATTTATGGCAATAGACAAATCTGAAGATATTTTCTGGTTTTCTAGCTGAAGCTTTTTCACGTCTTCCTTCAAATCAAATATCTCTACCCTAGCATCTGCTTTCTGTGCAATTGTATCAAAACAAATCAATGAACAAAGCACAAAAGTCAACTTAATTAAATTATTCATAAAATTTTCCATTTTCATCAATACCACCTAAAAACCCATCTTTCAATGCATTTGGATGTTGCTTTGAAAAAGATTCAGAACTATTTGCTTTATATGCATCCTCTGTTGAATATCCAGATACCGAAACCCAACCTTCGGACTTCATAATACTCCTTAAAATTTTTTCTCTTTCAGTACTATTACTCGATTTGCTGACAGAAGGAATAAGAACTTCTCCAAATTTTCCCTTGCCACTGAATAAATCAACTGAAAAAAGTGTTGAATAGGTAGGCAAAACTTCTTCCAATTTCTCTTCTTTTGTTTTTCCGCAGCCGATTAAAGAAATAATCAAAAGTATTAAAATTAAGTTATTTTTCATTTTCGCTAAGATTATGGTTTATAAGAATTTTGATAGAGATATTTAATTTCATCCAGGGATAATGTTCTATTCCAAAAACCTACATCATCTATATAGCCAGACCAACCCCTTCTGTTATATATTGTATCTGAATATTCTAAATGTGGTAAATTTATTCTTTCATAAGATGAGCCAATTGACAAATTACACAAACCTAAATTAGAAATTTTTAATTGCATATTCTTTTGAAGTTCACCATCTAAATAGTATAAAATCAAACCATTTGAATAGTCGAACGAAATCGTTAGATGATGCCAGTTGTTATCAAAATAATTTATAGAAGGAATTGGGAATTTATCACTTTTGAAGTCACTATTTATATAGTAGCTTTTTTGGCTTATATAAATGTTTGTTTCTTCTAGTTTTTCATTAATTAAATTTAAACCAATGTATTTAGTAGAACCCAAGCCGCTGTTGTAAACAGTGGTTTTTATCCATAAACTAATACTGAACCCATTTTTTGAATCATTTATTTTTGAGGAATTAGTGATTATGCCTCCGTATGAATTAAAACTCGCACATTTGCCTGGTATTCCAAATCTGTCAAAACCTTGAGAAGGTAGATTAACTTCCCCTTTAGCAATTAATGAAATACCATTTTGACTAGCATCATTCGAATTTCCATCTAAAGGGTAATATGCTAATATTCCTGACTTAAGATTAGTGCTAATTCCTGACTGAGAAATAGTTTTAACTAGTTCTTGGTTTCCATATCCAATTCCTTTTGAATTAATTGCATAAGGACGAATATAATAAATAGTATTCTCCTTTAATCCTTCAATAATCGAGAAATAAGAGCCGTCTCCATTTCCGCTTTTTAACTTAGCATCATTAACTGTTGGATTATTATTTACACCATAACAAAAGCCCCGTTCCACTATATCCGTTCCTCCATTATCTGAAATTTCAGTTCCAAATAAAAATGAGGTCGAACCTATTGAATTGGGCTCTTTATTAACGAATGTTGGAAGCTTAAATTCAATAGTTGAGAAAGTTTGTTCATTACCATAGGCTGTGCCTTTTGCATTTGTAGCATATGCCCTCGCATAATACTTCGAATTATCTTTTAAATTAATAATATCAACTGAGAAAGACCCAATACCTTTCCCAGAAACTACTTTATTATCTGTGATTGTTGGATTAGGATTCAAACCATAACATACTCCTCGTTCTGATACTGATGCACCTCCGTCATTTGTAATTATTCCTCCCAAAACAGCTTTGGTGTAGCCTACGTTTTTAGGTAATTCAGTAGTTAAAGATGATAAACTATAATCTGCAGTGGTAAAACTTTGAACCTCACCATAAGCAGTCCCTTTTGTATTAGTAGCGTATGCCTTATAGTAATATTTAGTCTTTACAGGTAGTTTATCTAATAAAATGGAGAATTCACCTTTTCCGTAACCGGATTGAATTTTTGTATCACTTACAGAAGGATTTGGATTCTTATCACTAAAAACAAACCCTCTATCAGATGTTGCTGAAAATCCTTCATCAGTAACTTCTCCATTAAGAGTAGCGTTCTTTAATGTAACATCTGAAGCAAACTTTGTGATTACTGTAGGAGGATTTTGTGGTTCTTCGGTTTTACAACTTATAATAAAAAGAAGTAGAAAAATTAAATTCAGTACCTTTTGCATTTTAATTCTGAGTAGGGTAAAAACATAAATCTATTCGATATATATTTCAATTTACAAATTAGTTATTAAGCGGTATTCTAATTTTCATTAATTAATGAATGATTGATAAGTAGAAAATCTGCTAAATCTAAACCATTTGCTCTTTCCAATTCGGTAGCACACTCCTCTAACGTCTTGTCTATGTATCGGTGGGTAATAGAAGTTAATTCATTTTTAATTTTCTCCTGCCAAGCTATAAATGCTCCAAGGTCTGGATAGAATGTAACCTTTCTATTTTTAAGATTTTCAAATAAATCTGCCTTGAAATTACTTTTTCCCCCTGTGGCTAGCCAAATTTTATCAGGAATAAAATGGGAGCATATAATCGCGGTCTTTTCACTCTCAACAACACCCACTGGCTTATTATTCCCAACAAGTAGATGTTCGCCAAATAAACATTGCTTTAATTCGAAATTAGGCAAATTATTAGAAGAATGGACCCAAGAAATATGATTGAAAGGCTGTTTTATTCTCCTTCCTGTGTTTCTGTCATAGAGCATAATCTTACCGGTTCTAATCATTTCCTTACTATCAATCTGCCAGAATACTGTAGCTCCTTCCCAGTGCTCTGATGAACCAATTCGATAGGTTTCTCTTAGTTTCAACGCTTCTTTTTCTCCCAATAACTTCGTTAAATATGCTAGAAAATGATTCCTTTTGGGGAGTAGGGATTCAATAAAAATTTCCTTACTTATGTAGGTTGGAATTGTGGGTTTAAATAATGGTTTTGATGACCTTAAGCCAAAAATACCTACGTTAGCATCCAAAAATCTGCCGTTTTTCAAAAAATATTCCTTGGGTGTTAAATGATATCCACATTTATTTTCTCTGTTACATCTTCCGACATTATCATTAATATATTTTCCATTCTCGGTATCAATGTATCTTACGAAAGTGTTAGAGTTGTTCTGACAATTTGGGCATTTAAAGCGAGATTTAGCACCTTTATATTTTTCAAGTGTATATCTATAATTTGTCATTTTAAGTTAATAATTAGCTGTTTGCAATTTGCAGCCCCCTATATGGGAGCCCGCAAATGCAAAAGGATTTATCAAAAAAGGAAGGATTTAAATCTTTATCAGTAATTGCAATAGCAATGGGATATATAAGGGGGCTGCAAATTGCAAAACCTCTTAATTAGTTAGAATGGAACTTTTATTCGCATTACATATGAGAGTGAGCTGCCAATTCTTTCTTTTGTTAAAATCATCAAATTTCCATCAACATCATAAAATGGATATTCATCTGATATAATCGAATCAATTCGGTCTTGAAGTGTCCTATCTCCAATATCAAAGTCCTGCTTTAGTTTTGTAAACAAATCAGATTTTAAGATAACTGCACCCTTTTCTTGAATTATTAGCATAATTGCTTCTGCTATATCCTCCAATTTGCCTTTAATTTTTCTGGCATTCGAGGCATTTGCAATATCTTCTTGAGTAGCCAATACTAAGCCTTTAATATTATTGCAATATTTGGCATAAAAAGGTTGGTGTCTTGCAGAACTTCTACATTTTAAATACTTGATTCTAATTAACTCAGTATCATTATTGCTAGCATCTTTCTCATATCCAACCTGCATAACTGTAGAAGCTTTGTTCATCAGTTCTGAGCCGAAATGCCCACGTGCTTTGTCACTTCTAGGGTTTTCGTGAATAAGGCATAAAAAGATGACATTATGCTTATTAATTGACTTGTTCATAAGGTCAATTAGCTCCATTGACGAGTCAATTCTGTTAAAATCCTCAATACAGTCTGTTGAAACATCTAGAACAATAAATGTTGGCTTGCTTTTATCTGTTATAATATATTCTAAGCTTTCATTTAATGCAACAAATCTTTCCTTCCTAGAGATTTCGAGTAAACTTATGTAATCAAAATTGTGAGGATGTTCTTCCTTTTCATATCCTGCCAATACTTGAATTGATTGTAAGGAAAAAGGAAGCTGTTCTTGTTGATTTCTTTCTGTATCTACATAAAGTACTAAATGATTTGCATCAATATTTGTTCGCTCAAAGCCTAAATTGTCATTATGACAATCGTGTTTCTTGAGAAATGCTGCACAAATGTTTTCTGCCAATCTACTCTTATGCACACCAGCTTGCCCTTGAATTACATTAATTGTGTTTGGGAAAATAATTGCATTTCCACCTTGGGTTAAAACAGGTTGAGAAAATTTTATGTCTTTTGATTTTCTTTCTTTTAATTGAATTCTTGATTTAAGAATTACTTCTAAGTATTCAGACTTTAAATTATCATTTACGTGGTGATTCTCATTTAATAATTCTCTGAAACTTTTAGTTGGTTTCGATTCTATTAAATTCTGGAAATTATCGTGCGAAGTGCTAGAATCTTTCACAAAGTAATCACTCTCTAAACTTTCAATTACCACAGACTCATTTTTCATTTCAATGTCTTTTAAATGTCAATAATATAAATTTTGCTCCAACACAATCAAGTTGTACTTCCCTGATTGCACAGCAAAGTTCTATCATTAATTTTTAATTGTAAAAATCTGATTTACAGCTACTTAAAAAACTTTTTTTATCTATAAATATATTAATATGAAAAAAGAGAATATTCTATCAACATATTTATTTACGGTTTCTTAATTTGCTTTATTATAGGTTTTTGCAAAAAAAAATCTTAACAATTTCTTAATATTGAAATCAAGGGAAAAGGAGAAAAATTGTGAATTCTAAATTGAAATGAATTTTTAATTATGACTGAAAAAGTCCTTTTGATAATTAATATTTAGCATTTATAACTAAACTTAAAAAGAATAGTAACCTTTGGTAAGGTGACAAAACAATAAATTTATAATGATATTTCAATTAGTATTCTGTTATGCTTAATCAGTTACTTTCTTCAAGACTATTTTAAATTTTGAATTGAAGAATGAGATTTTGAATGAGAATTATTGAAATGTTGAATTTTCAAACCTATTATTACTATAATTTTCTAAAATATCTAATAACCTAAATCTTTCATATGATGATAGTCTATCTTACTTATAAATCAATTATTTGTTATTAGTATCTACATTAGTCTTAGTTTAAACAATTAAATCATATTTTTTAAAACATAAATTTTAATAGTGAAGCATATATGTTACGATATCTTATAATTTCTCTTTCTACTTTTATATTATTAAGTTGTGTAGAAACCTCAAAAAAAGATTTTCAAAAAAACTCTAAAGGTCAAATAGAAGAATCAAAATCAGGCAATCTTGATAGTCTAGAAATATTAAAAATTAATTCTAAATATGATTTAGATAAAACCTGGGATACCCTATCATTTACATATGAACTCGAGGAAAGATTAGTTAATAACAATAAACTTATCTCGGTAGAAGGTAATATTATTGATGTTATAAAAAGAGATTCTACATATTATATCAAGTTATTGTACAAAGCACCGTTTTTATCAAATTTTGATTTATATTACACAGATGCACGTTTTTATTTACGTATAAATAAAAATCAATTAATTCAATTAGAGAATCGAAGAAGAGAAAATCATCCTAATTCATTATCCACAAATTACAGTGGAGTTTTTATTTGTAAGGCAAAATCAATCAATAGCTATTATGGTAAAGTCCTTTCATTAATAGGTTCAAATGACCAAGAAAATAATTCTAATAATTTAATTATTGAAGGTGATTTAATTGATTTTTATCTTTTTAAACAGTAAATCCATTTTTTTGAAATTTGCTTTCTAGGTGATGTTCTAGTTAAATGAATTTAAATTTAAAGTGAGGTTAATAATGAAATAAAGTAGTCAAATTAATATGCTACTATAATCAAATTCGAGATTAACATAAGAGTATTCAGAATTATATACATAACTCCCGATAGCACTAGGGTATTCATCGCAAAGTAATCTATTATCCATTTTTTATGGCAGATATTTCAAGGTATAATTCCTCAAAATAAAATATAAAGGGAGTATAACAAACAAGTTATTTGCTGAAAAAGCACCAACTTCTTCTGAAGAAATGTTATACACAAATACAGAATAAGGCAATGTTAACATCACAATAGTTTCATAAAAGCTTTTGGCAATATTCAATTCACTGCCTTCTCCTGCTAATTTAAAAAAAAGGAGAATCAATCCAATTAAGCCCCATTTAAATCTATTAGGTGGAGGGATTGACAATATCTTTTTCTTACTCAATAATATTATTGGAATTGCCCCAATGCTGCAAAAAAGTGAAAAGATAACAGACCAGGTTATTCCAATATTTCGATTTCTTCCAAACATAAATGATACAAATAAAGATAATGCCAAGAATAAAAGATAAACAAATGCATCTGTTTTCATATTGTGATTTTATTATAACAATTAATCATTTTCTCCTTTTTCTTTAAGTTTATTTCCTTTCCCATCAGGAACCAGAATATAGGCTTTCCCATTTCTTGTATCTAGTATAGTTCTATTATCATAAGCAGGAACATATCTGCCATTCAAAGCTAATTGTTCAAGTTTATTCAAAAATAAAATAGCAAAAATTGTTAGTAATATTAATTTCCAGTTGTTTTTGAAGGTTTCCATAAATAATACTTTAGATATTTATATTTAAATATTGTTATATCTGTCATTCAAATTTGCCATTTTATTTAAAAGCAAGATTATAGCTACTCCAAAATAATGATTTGCGTATTTATTTCCATTTTGAAGAGTTTCAAATTCATTAGGTAACTCAATGTCAACTGGGGAGTGTCTTGCTTTTTAAAAATACCTTGAAAGGTAACTTGGTATTCTGTGACGCTATTTTATCTTTATTTTTAATTGTAACACGAAGTAACAATAACAATCATAGAAGTTGCAATAAATTTCAATAAGTTGCTTTTCAATTTTTATGGGAAACCCCTATTCTAAAGGTAAACTATTTGATTGCGAAATTTAAAGTAACTGTTATTAAACAAATAATTTTCTATTTAAATATAGAGTAACTACAGCAAAAATTGATAAAAAATTATATCCGATTATGGAGCCAATTACAATTTCAAAAGGTAAATTAAGTAAACTAGTCATCCAAAAATCATAAACATTAAATGCACAAAAAAAATAATATGAATTTAATGTCCATTTTTGATATGTTTTTAACTTAAGAATGATGAAAAAACCAGAAATAAAATAGATTATCCAAAAACTTTTATCGGAGTGTATTCCATCCCCTTCTCTCGGGATGTATTTTAATTTCCCACCAGCCTTCGCCATTAAATCTAAAAAACCAGCAATCATAGCTAATTTAATTGACAATCCTGTCTTTCTTATTTTTTCCATTTAAATAATATTTGACTTATTCAGGCATATTACTGTAATTAAAGAAATAATTTGCAAAATGAAGTCGAAAATTTAATTCAGTTTAAATCTTTTAATTTATGAAAAATATATCTAAGGTTCTCATTTCTGTTTATTTATTAACATTTTTAATCACAACGGTACTATTTGTGCCAGTGGAAAATGAAGATAATTCAGAAGCTTTGTATGTTAATTTATTCACTACAAATCAATCCATTAATCTAAAGAAGTATTTCTTAATTCAATTATTAGTTTTCGTCCTAATATACATCTTAAACACATTAGGAGAATTTGGTAAAACACATTGGAATAACAATTTTAAGTTATACAAAAATGCTCTTGGAAAGATATCACTCTTTATTGGATTAATACTTTTGTGTTATTTTTCATTAGATTATTTTATTATCAAGCCAAATCAAAGGAGAGAAAACCTAAAAGCTAGAATTGAAAAAAATAAAAAAGATTCTATAAATAACGTAAAAGTAGAGCAAGAAAGGGATTTTCAAGAACTAGTAAGAAGTATTCAGACTTCGAAAGTTTGTACAGAGGAAAATGCTAAAATTTTGTTAAAAAATTGGGTGAATTTTTACCATAAGGATTCCAAAATAATTTCCAAAATCGACATATTTAAAGTTGACGATTGTAGATTCAAGGTAAGTTTTAGAATAAAGGCAATTGAGTATTACGATATGAATCAGGGAGTGGTTTGTATGGTAACTTTGAACCCCGATAAACCTGGTTCTGGAACAGTTTACACAGAGGAGGGATATTTTTATTAATTTGTTGAGGATTTAGTCTAAATCAGTTTTCTTACCATTTCCTATAATTCAAAAACCTATTTAATTTTTTTGATATTATTATACCAAGTTAATTAAGTCTTGAATTAAACTTAATCAAAATAAATTACTATGAATTATTGTACAAATTGTGGCAAAAAACGAACAAATAATAGTAATTATTGCTCTCATTGCGGTGTAAAATTTGAGATTATAAATGAATCAGAATTGGGACTTAATCAAAACGAAGAAATTATATCAACTGAATTCATAAATAATACATTGGAAAGTAATATTCCCCCAACAATATTACGCAACAAAGTGTTGTCAAAAATTTTGATATTTTTCGAGAATATAAATGGTAAGTCATTGTTACTATACAATGTAGTAGTATACGCATTTAATTATACTTTAGGTTTTTTCTTAGTAAGAGAATTTGGTTTTACATATAATGTTTTTTTTATCGCATTTTTATTCGATTTTGTTCTAGGTGGGGCTGGTTTTTGGTTTAGGTCGAAACAATTTCCCAATGGTAAATTAATATTTTGTTGTTGGGCAATCGGATTATTGATTTTAGACATCACTCAAGCTAATTCAATTTTATTTCATATTGATTTATTGACAGAGTTTAAATATTTGTATATACTTTTTGTGACACCAACCTCTTGGTATCTTATTCTGAAAAATAATCCTAATGCGAAAGTTAAAAAGGTAGAAGTTTAATTCCTCAAATGCAACTTGATTCAATTCTTGTATAAATTGTCTCAGCAATACATATCATTATGTTATTCATTTTCGCAGATAAAATGGTCTGTTTTAATTGTTGATTAGTTTTTTAGCACCTCATACCCCCAAAAACGTCAAAAAATGTTTTTTTTCTGACTGTCATTTTAACACTTTTGGCACCATTTAACATTTAAGTATTCCTTTGCTCCTAAAGCATTTTCTCCCTTCAATTGAGCAAATACCCCCACCTGGGAAAGTAACACCCGCCACGTGTACCATTTAATTTCTGTGGCGTGATTATATTCCTCAGCTTAAAGGTGTGTTAGCAAGGTTATATATAAATACAGAGCCCCGGCACCAAGAAAAAGAAACTCGAATTATTCAATGGGGTGGGTAAGCTAATACTGTTTGGAATTCCAAAATACCAGGATAGTTTGTTGATAGTGATAGTTAATAGCTTATATCCACTAATCAATCTAAAACATTTGATGTATTCTCTGTTGTATTAACTTCGCATTCTCAGCAAACGGCTTTGTCGAAACAGACCGTATTATTCGTAATCAGAGACACCTGGTAATTTAAGTCAGCAAAAAAGCCTCTCACATTGCTGCAGAAGGCTTCTCTAAAGAAATAAGAGACTCTAGTGGAGATATAGCTGATTTTACAACAAAAAAAATATAATTTTTGTTGAATAATTAATTTAATTGCAAGAAAAAATATTTATGTGGAATTTCATACAATCAATTCGAAATCAGTTAATTGTAATCATTTTAGTATTGGGTTTTAATGTGTTGACAGATAATTATATTTCCTATGTATATGAAGGTACAGCTGAAGGTGTAAGGGAAGATACGGCAATTGAATTAGTTGATGTAATGAGGGGTGTAAGATTTAATAAAAATGATTATTTTGAAATTATTGATTCTGCAGATTTTATTAGCAAAGCTGAAATTTACAGTAATACAAAACTTTATTTTTTAAATAATAAACCAATTGAAATTGTATATGGATTAAGACTTCTTTATTCATTAATTAGTTTGATTGCCCTTTTTAAAATCTACAAATTGCTTTTAAAAAATGAACAAAAATAATAACAATGCCTTTGTTTAGTCAATCTTAATAATTTCCCTACTTATTAATTTGTTTTTTATTTATAAACAAAACAGGCAAATAACTGAGTTGAATAAAAAAACAAACAACTCATCTATAATATTTCCATTTTGAAAATACGAATAAATGCAGAGTTTTATCAAATAAATTCAGAATTCGAAAGCAAAATAGATGATTTGGAAACCAGGATAGATGTTTTAGAACTCTATTAACCCACCTCACACTCTTTCCTTAAGCTCTCTAACCTTCCTTTGAATAGCAGCTCTGATTACAAACGACACCTTTGACATAGGCACATTCCTAGCTCCATATCTTCGTTTTAAGAGACTTTCTAA
>JACCDG010106391.1_pt1 | contig 14057 bp, 20 predicted proteins | sample 7442471 | NCBI WGS metagenome assembly JACCDG01 (sample SAMN15323444, study PRJNA562643) | freshwater metagenome | isolation source: river surface water | place: USA:Blue River Watershed | collected 2017-08-17
AGATGTGCCAGATGTGCCATTAACTCCAGAAGTACCGGAAGATCCAGATGTACCACTTGATCCGGATGATCCACTTGTACCAGATGTTCCACTTGATCCAGATGTACCAGAAGATCCGCTTGATCCAGATGTTCCAGAAGAACCAGATGTTCCAGAAGTACCTGATGAACCACTTGAACCCGAAGTACCTGATGAACCACTTGAACCTGAAGTTCCACTAGTTCCTGACGAACCAGAAGAACCTCCTGTACCTGAAGTACCAGTACTACCACTTGTTCCTGAACTTCCGCTAGAACCAGAACTTCCACTAGAACCAGTTGAACCACTAGTTCCTGACGTACCAGAAGTTCCTGAAGAACCTCCAGTACCTGAAGTACCAGTACTACCGCTAGAACCTGAAGTTCCACTTGTTCCTGAACTACCACTAGAACCTGATGTTCCACTTGAACCAGAACTACCACTTGAACCTGCAGTACCTGATGTTCCACTTGTACCGGATGTTGCCGCAGTATATGATGTTCCGTTTATAATTAAAGAACCGGTAATTGAAACTGAACCTGTAAATTGATGGGTATCATCAAGGCTGTCTCCAAATTTAGTCGATCCACTAGAAAATGATGTTGTAATATAACTAACTGAAGAACTAACAATGAATTGTTGTGCCGATATATTACCAAAAACATTTAAATTTCCGGAAACATTCTGACTACCCGTAACCGCAAATACGTTATTTGCATATACTAAATTAGAAGATGCAGTGGTGGCATTTGTTGTACCATCAGATAATATTACTCTACCAACTCCAGGGTTATTAATCGTCGAAAATCCTGTTCCGCTTGTACCTGATGAACCACTAGTTCCTGAACTTCCGCTCGTACCTGATGAACCACTTGTACCAGACGTTCCGCTTGTACCCGAAGTACCGTCACTACCGCTAGAACCTGATGAACCACTAGTTCCTGACGTACCAGAAGTTCCTGAAGAACCTCCAGTACCTGATGTACCGGTACTACCACTTGAACCTGAAGTTCCACTAGTTCCTGACGAACCAGAAGAGCCTGCACTACCACTAGTTCCTGATGTTCCAGAAGTACCTGATGAACCAGAGGACCCTGATGTTCCGCTAGTTCCTGATGTTCCGCTAGTTCCTGATGTTCCACTACTTCCTGATGTTCCACTTGTACCAGATGAACCACTTGAACCTGATGTTCCTGAAGTGCCAGAACTTCCACTAGAACCACTAACACCAGATGTTCCACTAGAACCTCCCGTACCTGATGTACCAGTACTACCACTAGAACCTGAAGAACCGCTATTTCCACTTGTTCCTGATGAACCATCAGTACCACTTGATCCGCTAGAACCAGATGTTCCACTTGTGCCAGAAAATCCATCACTACCACTTGTACCTGATGAACCACTAGAACCTGATGTTCCAGAAGATCCATCACTACCACTTGTACCTGATGAACCACTAGAACCTGATGTACCAGTACTACCACTTGATCCTGATGTTCCAGAAGAACCAGATGAACCATCGCTACCACTTGTACCAGATGAACCACTAGAACCTGATGTTCCAGAAGTACCTGAAGTGCCACTTGTGCCAGAAGTTGCAGTTGTAAAAGAAGTGCCATTTAATATTAATGATCCACTAATACTAACACTTCCAGTGAATTCATGAGTATCATCTAAAGTATCTCCAAATTTATTAGAACCACTATAAAAAGATTGAGTATAATATGAAACAGATGAACTAACTATAAATTGTTGTGCAATTATATTGCCTTGTACATGTAGTGAACCGGATATATTTGCATCTGAATTTACACTAAATCCACTATCAGGAGAAACAGACGCAATTACACTTCCACTTGTGATTTGATTTAATTGTAATCCCGTAACTCCACTCGCAGGAATATTGTACAAACCACTTCCATCACCAATATGTGAACCACTAAATGAACCGGTATATGAACCAGAAAATCCCGCAATTGCACTTAATTCATCTGTCTCCCATAATCTGGTCTGTTCATTATAAATGGGTACATGACCTTGTTTGGGTGAATTTATGTTAACTTCAATTGGTTGCCTTCCTATTCTTTTTTCCACGTTACTTTTTAGTTAATTGCATTTTCAAGAATTGATAATACGGTTTCTAATGTGCCAGTATTACTTGTATTGAAAATAAGTTTATCGTTTCTTTCGAGAACCACTTTTCCACCAAAAGGATTTAAAGCCTCGTTTGGTGGTATTGATGCATCTTTTACTAATGTTATTGGATTACCAATATCATCATTTTTCTCTATTAATACTGTTACAACTTGAGTTGTTCCCGTCATGTTTGTTATTTGACAGGATAAAACGATTGATGCAACATCCAAATCTTCTTGATATATTGTATTATCCCCACTATTCAATCTTTTTGCGATTAATCTAAATTTATTTAATGGTAAAGTACTTGTTGCCATAATTTAAATATCTTTTAACTTTCTAATGCCAAATTTATTGGTGTTATAACTGAAGATATTGCCTTATAAAAAGTTCTACCTTCGATTGTGCCCGTTGCTTGTCTGATTACAAAATCATTTCCCGCAAAAAAGTCACCTGTTTCATCTCCCGATGTATGATATACTCGACCACCTTCTTCTTCAACAACTCTTCTAGTTACACTTGTTTCACCAACACCTCCTTGATTTTCAGGTAAGGATAAGAAATTAACTCCCGCTCCGGCATATGAAAAATCATGTGATGTTGATGTAATTAAAGAACCAAATTCTTTTAACAAATCCTCACCTTGATTATCGACTACTACTCTTTGTATTGTATCTATTGTCACATCTAATAAACTAGATAGTTTTGTCTTAGTCACTCCGAGTAATAATGTAAATATATTATCAGGGTCATCTATTATATATTCTTTTATGTATTGATAGGATAAAACGAAATCTTCGGCCAATGAACCACTACTATTCGATATCAGAGGAAATACAGTAACCGCACCTTTTGTAAATCCAGTTGTTGGTGGTGCTAGTGTATATATACTGCCACTAGATATGTCTTGTCCTTTGAATAATCCTTGAACAAATTGTGTAGTTCTTGCCGGTTTTACTGATAATAAATCATCAGATATTGCATCAATCAATAAACCTGAATCGGTGATTGTTGACAAATATATCGAAGATGTTGTATTGTTATAATGTTCGTTATAACTACCCGATACCTGTAATTTAGATATCATATAGTTTCTAATACTATTTTTTTGACTTTTAATTAAAAGAGACGCATTTGCATCAATCGTTGTTGTCACACCTGTTGTCATTGGTGTCACTAACATCCTGAGCCCTTTAGATCTTAATCCATAATCACCGAATGTTGTATTAGAATTTAACAAAGATGCATGTCCACCATCAATACAATAAACACCGACTCTAGAAAAGTTAGTGAAAAAAGAAACCAATTGGGCATATCCTCTACCTCTTACACATATACCAATACCATTAAACGCAACCTGAGTATATGCGTCAACTATCATTGATTTCAATGGACTATATGGGTGTAATACCGAATCATCTACTATCATTCCACCAGGTCCATTACCAACTAAAGGATTACCATTATCAAAATCTAATGGTGCATAAAATTTATCTGCCGGAGTATTAATGGCACTACAGTTTTGAACATAAGGTGATGTTGATATAAAAGCATTTGGAGCAAAAGCAAAGAAAAAACCCTTTCTTGGGTCTTCTAAATCATCAATTTCACATCCTTCCAATCTTAATCCCCAAGCATAGGTTGAATTATTCATTAAAAACAAATTCTCCCCTTTTGTTCCTGTTGTTGGTCTTATAACAACGGTTCTTAAATCGTCTCCAATTAATGAGGTATTTGTCGGTATGGTTATAGGTGCCTCCTCAACATAATACCCTGTCTTAACATGTATACTAACTCTATATGGAGGAATTCCCGGATTTAATGATATGAGGTTAGATGCTGCAATTGCTGCAGCTTTTACACTTCTGAATGATGTTGACAATGTTTTACCGTCGTTACTGTCATTACCCTGTTCAGATACATAAAATACTTTTTCAATGATACCAATATTCGTAAGTCCGCTACCATCACCTGTTATTGTACCCCCATCAATGACAAAACTACCACTTAGAGTAAGTGAACCCGTAATTTGAATATCGTTTGTTGTTGCAAAGAAAGAACCTGTTTGATTCCAAATAGAACCACTAAGTATACTTGTACTAATCGGTGCATTATTCAAATATAAATTTTCAGCATAAACCGCATGTAACGGTTTATTGATCATACCTAAGTCGATTGTTGTTCCTGTAGGTACATTTTGAGTATCAATTTGCGTCCAATTTATCTTTTGTAATGCCATCTAAATAAAAGTCTTTTACATAAATACTTTTATTATGGTTCTTTTAATAAAAAAAGGAGGATTTTTTAATCCTCCTTTTATCATATATATGTTTTTATTATTTCAACAATTTCATCTTCACTTTGGAAGTCCCTCCCCGGTACATAGACAGGTCCATTTTCATCATTTTCTTTTTTTATGAATATTGTTGGTATCACATCCTCTCCTGTTTGTCTAACCACTTGTTTCCAAATTTCTTCATTTGCCCCTATCTCAATTTCAGTAAAATCTATTGATATTTCTTTTAATCTTTGTTTTAAACTTTGACAATGGGTACACCCATTTAGTGTAAAAATTACTATACTATTCATTATGCAATCTTTTCTAAAACTTGTTTATATATTTCTTCCGATTGTAATCCATTGATTCTTTCAATTAGGGTCTCTCCATCCATAACTAATACTGTGGGTACAGACCTAATCCCCATATCTAAAATTGATTCCATGTCTGAATCAATATCAATCATAACAAAATTAACAGATGGGTAATCTTTTTCTATTTTTTCTAGTCTTGGTATCAATACTTTACATGGGCCACACCATTTTGCTTTGAAGTCAACAATTATTTTCTCATTATTTGATTGTAAGTCCTTCAATTCTTTTAATGTAATTTCTCTCATTTAAATCCTATTTTATTTATTTTGGTATTATCACTTCTAAATGTTTCTACATCTACATTATATATATCGGCCAAAGACATTGGTTCTTTAGAAACGTAATCTTTATTTAATGTTTTTAATAATTTATTCGTATCATCAACATTTAAGTTTTGGAACTTATGTTCAACAATTAACCTTCCTTTTCTTAATAACGCACTATCAATTTTTTCTCTTTTCATATTGAATGTTGCAATTATTTGAATACTTAAACAATCCCCCAAGATACCATCTGTGAGATTCAAGATATTTGAAACTCCCGCAGCTGAACCATTTATTTCTCTGTCCGAAATAACCCTCTCCGCATCTTCAATAATTAATATTGAATTTTTGTGTTCCATCAAAAATGGTATAATCGATGGTTCAGATAACACCTCAGCCATTGATGGCGGGATAAAAAGTATATTTTTTTCTTTTACTACTCCTGTAAGATATTTGATATATGAAGTTTTACCTGTACCAGGGTCTCCATGTAGTAGAATAATACCCTTGTCATTATTTTTATTTAAACGATACGATATAAGGTCATGAATTTTTAAAAAATCACTACCATAATTTAATTCTAAATCTGTGTTAGGAATTTCTAAATCATATTCTTCAATATCTAAATGACCCATTTCATTTTTAACTAAATTAATATTTGCCTTCTTTTTTTTCTTTTTATATAAAAGTAGGTCATTAAAATTTAATTGATTCTCCAATTCACCTAAAGATATGTTATAATATGTCTCTAATTGAACTAATTCACTATCTCTACTTTCTGACGATGCGGTTAATATTTCTATTATGATATTTTTTTTCTTATTAATATATAATAATTTTAGATAATAATCTTTTCGTTTTATTGTGGATATTTTTGAATCCAATATAAAACCTTCATTGCTTAGATAATCTACTATTGATTTATGATAGAATTCATTGTTTGAAAATTTAGAAGGTATTTTATCAAATAACAATATATAAAGTTGTTCGATTGGAAAATCAGAACCATATGTTGCATCATATAACGAATAATTAACCGGTAGAATTTTTTCCATAATATTTTAAAAATTTAATTTAGACATATTTTCCCAAAATCTTTAATATCAACAAATATATTATCATTTGTTGTGCTTTCCATACTTTTCTCTACGACCGCAATTGCGGAAATCGTTTTTCTTAATAATTCAAATTGTAATTGACTTAACATAACTTCACCATCCTTTTCAAAATTTTTTTGTGATATCTCTGTTAAGTGTTTAAAAAATGATTTTTCGTCACTATTTGATAAAAAATATTCTCTAGCCTCTTTATTGTTTTTAAAAAAATTTTTAACTGTTTGTATATAAATTAAAACTTCTGGTGAAGGTTCTTTCATATTTTTTTAATTTGATCAATCGATAGTGTTACTGGTGTTTTTCTTCCAAAAATTAAAATATCAACATCAACTTTCTCACCATGTATTTGTGATACCGAACCTTCAAATGAACTAAATGCACCTTCTTTAACTATTATGGATTCACCAATTGCAAATTTAAGTCTTTTTGTTTCAATATGTTCGTCTAAACTTTCGTCTTTCAAAATTCTTTTTACGTCACCCACATTCATCAATATTGGAGTTTTATCTCCCATCATACCCATGATGTTAGGAATCAAAGCAATACTTTTTAAATCGTCTTCATTTAATTTATTTTTAGACTCAAAATATAGATACCCACTATAAATTACTTTTTCTCTTAGAACTTTTTTATTTTTAACAATGACAAATTCTTTTTCTGTTGGACATAAAAATCTTATGACATTGTTAATTCTTCCAATAGAAATTTGTTGATTAAATTGTTCAGTTAATTGTCTCTCTTTACCGGGTAAAACTTTTACCACATACCATGACGTACTCATAAATAAAATAATATCTTTTAGTAGTTCATTATTAATAATTCGGTCCCTTCATTTTGAGTACCGTCTTTTTTTGCCGCCGCTGCTTTTTTGAAATTTTTTTGTTCCCATTTGAAAATTTCTTTAGGAAACCATTCAGATAATTTTGGAAAATCATAATATGATAATCCAAACTTCCCTTTTATACTTTTTATAGATTTTGAAAGCCTTTCGTGATCTTTAGCATCAAAATCATGATTGGAATAATAGTTCTCTGTTTTCCAATATGGTGGATCCATATAGAAATAAGTACTTGCTGAATCGTATTTGGTTACCACACTTTCAAAATCCATGTTTTCAATAAAAGTTATCTTATTAAAATGTTCTCTATATTTTGGATGTTTTAATTTATCCATAAATATTAAAACCTTACATCTGTACTTTCCTTTATAGTCAGTGTATGCTGCCGTTTCTGGTTTAGATCCTGAAAATACTTGTGTTAATACATATACGTATTTTCCCGCAATTTCTAAACTATTTTCTTCAGTAATCACAAGACTAGGATTAAAAACTTCCTTTTGATATTCTCTAAACATCTCACCATATTGAGGTGGGGTGTCTACAACTCCGAGTTGTTGACAAGGATATTTAGATAGTTCATTCCACAATATATCATATTGTTTAGCCCATTTCATTAAATTGGCGTTCAAACGATTATAGTCGTTATAAACAACCGTCTTCAAATTAGGATAATTCTCTAAATCCATATTGAAAAACACCCAAAACATCCCTGAGAACCCTTCTACATATGTCTCTATGTCATTAGGTATAAAAGGAACTATCCATTTACCTATTCTTGCTTTACCCCCAATATAAGAAATCATTTATTATATTTTAATGTTATAAAAAATATAAGTAAAAAAATTGAGAAAGAAAAATTAAATATGTATATTTTAATATGGCATGTACGAAATGTAAAAACAAAGAAACGTTTAAAGAACAAATGGATAAAGCAACTAGTGGAATTGAGAAAAGTGCAGTTGCATTTATTGTCATTTGGACTATGTTGGGTTTATATGGGATTTATTCATTAATTGTAAAATTTTTATGAAAAACGGAAAATATTTTATAGTACTTTTTTGCAATAAAAAAAGAATTAAAATATTACATCGTTGTATGAAAAAAAATACAATTTATGAATATTGGAGAGAATTCAAAACTCAAAAAATACCTCCATTTACTAAAACTCAAGGTGGTAAAAGAAACAGAGAATTAGTTTTCGAACTCGCATTGATATTCCCAAATAATAGGTGGGCAACCGCAACATATGTTAGAGACAGTTTAGGAAGAAATGTTGAAGCAAAAATTGAAAATGATAAATTCAGAATTAAAGAAATTATTCCATATTGGCAAGAAGAATTGATATACGATTATAGTACAAAAAAAAGAATACGTTATCATGAAATGATGGAATATGTTTTAACAATCAACGATGTTGCACAAATATTTACGTTAAATAATAAGCTTTTTGTTCAAGTAGAGAACGATGTAAGATTGTTCGGTAATAAAAATTTAACCGATTCGTCTCGATTATTTGAAATAGTTAAAAATGATTTGATAAAAAGGAAAAGGGGAAACTTTATTTTTGTTAAAGACATCACAACTCATCAAAGGAAACTTCTATATAGTCTATTGGAATCTAAAGGTTTCAAAAGGACAGAATTATTTAGACATTACTCGTATTAAATACGATGTCTACCATGCCGATTGTAATTGTAAAACTATTGTTAGGTACTTCTATTTTTTTACCATATTTTTTCTGTATTAACTCAAACACTCTTTCAAACTCAACTTTAGATAATTCCAAAATAATAGTTGATGATTTAGTTTGCATGTTTGTTTTTTCCAACAAATCTGATATTATCGCCAATTGATTTAATATCTCACCCTTTTTTTCCATAACCCAAAATAGATAATATTTTTACAAGAATAGATTGTTTCTTTTTAGGTCCTTCTTTGAACATTTCATTTTTATTTATTTTTTTTATGTCCTCAATCATTTTCTTTTTGTGGTTTTGTATCTCCGTCTGATCCTTCTCTATCTCCTTTTGTAACCAACTCTTCGCTTGTTGTAATCTCTTCTCCATATTCGTCAAATAAACTTAATTCTTTTAATTTATCAAGAGGTTCTTTTTTAAATAATTCTTGTAACTCTTTAACTTTTTGTTGGAATAGTTTTTGTTTTTCTTCCTCTTCTTTATTTAATGTAATTATTTCAATTGCGCATGTGGTTACCACATCATAACCTTCTTGAGTTGCAGTGGATACCAATGACAATAAACTGTATTTGTCATTCTTATCTTGAATTTTAGTTTTTATTAAACGATATGGTTTAACTATATCTTCATATCTCCAAGTTAAAGGAAGTCGTATATCTAAACTAACGTTATTTTCTATTTCTCTTAATGAGAAAAAATATGGTCTTAAATTTCTTAGTATTTCAAACACAAGTTTAAATTATTAGGTATGTTATGATATATGAAATTGTAATATACAATAGGGACTTTTCTTCTTTAGATACCAATAGAGGTTCGGGATTAGGTATCACAAACAATTTTATCAAAAATTCTAATGGGAATCTAATTGTATATACAATGCTCAAAATGAAAAAAAACAATTTTATTTCTTCAATCATGTTTTTTCATTTCATCTAGAATTTCTTTTCGGTACGTCCCAATAAGAAATTTTATTTCTTGTGCGTATTTTCTAGCCCTAATTGATGCACTTCTATTACCCTTATCGTAAACTTTCTGTGTGTCGACAGACATCTTTTCAATAAGTTCTTTTATTTTCTTTAAGGTTTCCATAATATCCAGTTTTTGATATGAATATATGGAAAATTATTTACTTTTTCAAGTTTTGATCTAATAATTTATAAAGTTCAGATACAATATCTAATTCGGATCTTGTTTTTTTAGTTTTCAAATTAAATAACTTATCTAGATAATCTAAAATTCTATTATCGCCATTTTCAATGATGTTCAAATAATACGCCTCAAGAAAAAAATTCCAAAAATATTCGTAGTGTTGTCCTGTTTCTTTGAAGAATATTTTTTCTTTTTCGAAATCAGATATTATTTTTCTCCAGCACCATGTAAAATGTCCCTTTTGGTCAGATTCATCGTACAATACATCAGGACCTAGATAAGTATTTTCAACTAAATTGTGTAAAGAAACCAAGAAGTCATAGAAAAGTTCCATCTTTTCTCGACTAATGTTGTATGCTTTGTACCAAACATCAATTTGATGTTTGTAATTTTCTGAAATGATAAACTCTAAATAACTCTCTCTATTTTCCATATTCCTACATTTAAAAAAAATATAAGGGCAAATGAAAATAAAAAAAAGAAATTATTGAGTTTTCTTATTGTAAGTAGAAATTTTTCTCATCTTTTCAATTTCCTCATTAAGTAATGTGGAAAATTTCGTAGACGACTCATTAACTGCTGATTTTGTATCAACAGGAACTTTCTCCTTAGAATAAATTGTTCTTTTTTGTTTATCTTCAGATCTATCCTTTACTTGTTTTTCTATTTTCTTTGCCGTCTCAGGTGTCGGTATTGACGTTCCTGATTTTTCTTTTGCCTCATCTCCTTTGTCCGCACCGTTTGATGGTTTTATTTTTGCTTTCTCTGTTGTTGGTGCGTTACCCATTAATGTATCACCTTCTATTGCCATCTTTAATCTTTTCTTAAAGTTTTCAGATGGTTCGATATCATAATCAAGATTCTGTAATCCTGCAAAATTTTTCGCAACTTCATCATCTTGTTCTGGTGTATTATTAATCGCCATTTTATCTCCTTTACCTATTTGTTTTGGAAATTCAGGATTGTCGTTACCATCAAAAGACAAATAGTTCTTCATCTTTTTTTCAACATCCCCAATGTGTGTATCGTTTTCTTTTTTACTCACATCTTGAGCCTTTTTGGTTACCGTTAATCCAGGCACACCAGAAACTCCTGGTTCACCTTTCATTGCTTCGGTTACCATTTTACCAATTAATTTAACTAATTCAGATTCTTTAAGGCGTATTTTTTTCTTTTTTGTTTCTTGCATCATTAATCCACTACACTCAGAACACATACCTTCTTCATTTAATTCACCACCACATTCAGAACACATAGATTCTTCATTCATCATTGATCCTCCACATTCGGAACACATACCTTCTTCATTCAGTTCCGCACCACATTCAGAGCACATGGATTTTTCTTCGCTCATATCTTTTTGTCCACATTCTTGACATTCAACTTCTTCGTTCCATTCATCTTCACCAACCATCTCTTCTTCTTCTAATTGTTTCCAAGATTCTTCTACGTTATGTGTTTCACCATCAACTTCAAAAGTTTTTTCACCTTTTTCTTTTGCGTCTAACATTGCTTTTATGTAAAGGTTACCTTCCATTGGTTCTTGATTTTCCATATTTTGATTTTCTTTTTCTTCTAATTCTTCACCCATACTATCTAATTTATCAATCATATCTCCATGAGATTCATATACCCCTTTTTCGATGATTAATTCTTTGTCAGGATGACTTTTTTTATATTTTGGTAACTCTTCGTTCGCTTCTTCCTCAGTATCAAAAGTTGCAATAGGTTCTCCTTCACATTTTATATGATACACTTCTTTATTACCTTTCTCAGATTCTTCCATTATAATGTTTTTAACTTGATTATAAATGGTATTTTCTATAATAGTATTTATTTCTTTCATTTTCATATTAAATAAATATCTTGTTTATTTCATTTAATACAATATTTTCAACTTCAGAACGAGGAATACCTAAGTTTTTAGATGTTTCGTCTATTGCTTCTTTCACTATTTCAATTGCATTTATATCTCCTTGATTACAATATGGGAATTTTTTACATTTTTCTTTTACTTTAATAAACACACTTTTAGGTCCACCCCACTTTGGGAAGTTCTTATCTTTTACTGCCCTACCTTTATATATACTATCAGGACCATCTATTTTTAATGGGTTTTTACGACCTTTTGTACCTCCAAATAAGGGAACATCAAATTGTCCTGAAGATGATCCTTCTAACGCCTCGTTAAAGTTGTGTAACTTATTAATATCTTTTTTTAATATAACATTACTAAAAGCACCCGATTCAAATGCACCTGAAGAATCCGCACCGGTCATTTCATTTGTATCTTGTTTCTTCTTACCTTGACAATGTGCCCTTTGACTGAATCCTTTAGGATTATTACAATCAATCGAATCTTTATACTTTTTTGACCATTTTTCACTTAACTCTTCATTTTTTTCTATATGGTCATCTATCCAATTTTGTATTTCTTTTGCTGTAGGTGCGTAATCTTTACCTTTAGTTCTGGTGATATTTTTATGTGCTTGATTGATTAATTTTTTAATTTCTTCTTGTGAATATTCTTTTTTCATTATCTAACACTTTTTAATGGACCTTCCCAAAAAGATTTTCTCGACCAAAGTGTTTTAAATAATTCAACAACAACTTTAGTTGCTAAATCAACAATCTTGTCGTCAATTTTCTTCGTACCTAATTCTTTTTGTATTATTTTTATTACAACATTGTGTGCTTGAGTCGTATCAATAAAATCTTTAACTTCTTTTTTCGCAATACGTTCAATTTCTCTTTTATCTTGATCTGTTAACGCCATTTTAATTATTATTTCTTTGACTAATTAATGGTTCCATTGCCGTTTTATATGTTTCCTCAAATTTTAATAATTTATCTAACATAATCATTACTTCATTTTCCATCTTTAACATATCAGAATTAATATACAGACCACCTTCTTGTCCTGCAATTAAAACAAAACTTATATCTTCATCGGTTATTGTTCCATCTAATCTAATTTGATTTTCATTAATAGTCATACCAGGATCAAATTCCACAATTTGAGATACTTGTTGTTTGAAATTATCAATCATTTGTGATATTGCATTTTTTTGTTCGTCCTCTATTTTCATGTCAGCACTATCAGATGATAAAATATTCACTTCTACATCATTAATAACAGTAACATCATCTTGTACATCATCATATACTTTGTTATCAACTGGTTTACTCATAGGTGTATCATTAGATATTCTTTGTTCCTGTGATGGTGCTTCGTTGATTGTTCTAAATGATGATTTAGATTCATTAAGTTTTCTTAACGTATCTAACATTTTTTTGGTTTCATCATAACCTATATTCATTTTGTTCTGCATTTTTAAAAAATATGTTAAAATTAAAAGACGGGTTTATATCTGTATAAATATTTGAATAATTAGATTTACATATAATTCCCCTGAAATTAGACGCATTTTCCATATAACCGTGAGATGTTACCATTTTTTCAGGTATGTTATGTTTTTTACATAAAGATTCACACAATTTATACGTTGTCTCCAATTGAATGTCGGTATATTTGTCCCAAAAAAAATAGTTTCTCCACCCTCTTATATGTGGTTCTGCACGATAAGGGTCACCAATCCAATTATTTAGTACTCCTGTAATTGTGTTTTTATTTAACCACCCTAGATTTTCAAGTGCAATTTTAATAATTTTTCTATCTACTTTATAATCATCAAAAGTTTTTGAGCTATAGTCTGTATCAAATATTTCATGTACAATACCTAATTTAGATATCACAAAATGTGGAATATCTTCGTATTGTCCGTTATTTCGGTATTTTATTTTATTGATAAAATCTTCAACTCTTCTTTGTGTGTCGTATAATAAGATTTGAGTTTTTTTTGTTTTCTTTTTTTTTATATTTAATTTTTCCATATTCTTACATTTCTGCGTCCACCATTATTTACTCCTCTAGTAAATACCTTCCTTTCCCCACTTGATTTAAATTCCATAGGTATTGGAGTTACAGTAATTTCATCTTCAGATGTTGGTACTATAACTTCATTATTTTCTAAATCATATATTACCTGATTTGGGTTTGATTCATCACTTTCCCAATATAATGTTTCTTCTTCAGTAGGTGTTGGTGTAGGTTCTGGTGTGGGTGTAGGAGTTTCTGTACTAGTTGGTGTAGGTTCTGGTGTGGGTGTAGGAGTTTCTGTACTAGTTG
>JACCDG010472357.1_pt1 | contig 14054 bp, 18 predicted proteins | sample 7442471 | NCBI WGS metagenome assembly JACCDG01 (sample SAMN15323444, study PRJNA562643) | freshwater metagenome | isolation source: river surface water | place: USA:Blue River Watershed | collected 2017-08-17
AGGATATTCGGCAATTGATTGCGCTGACGGATGCGTTGTCTGGTAGCAGCGACTGGTTTATTCCGGGCATTTCCCCAGAAAACCTGTTTATTTTGATCCGCATTCTGCCCCCATTCGCTTTAATCCGCGCAGTTGATAGGTGATGATGGAGACGCTACGTCCGCCCATCTTCCGGAACTTCGTACTCGCTGACCTTTTCAGCACTGAAGCACTTGCCATTCTCCGCTTGCATGGCGGCAAGGTACTCACCTGCCTCCGCAGGGCCGGTAGCCTCAAACGTCAGTTGCTCGCCCTGCTCATTCAGAGCCGAGATGAACTTGCCATCGCTCTCAACGAGCAGTTTGTAAGTAATCATGGTGCGTAATACCCCTGTGCGTTGACGTAGATAGAGCCAGTACCAACAGCCGTAAGCGTTGCCACTTCCATCAGTGTATTGGCAGTTCCTTTGATTGGGTCTTGGAATGCTATGTTGACCAATGTCATCCCAGAACTACTGATCTTATGCCGCCATACAACTGTGCCGGACGCCCCATCGCGGATTACTAATTCCGTGGCGTTAGTGAGAGCCTCGGAGAAAAGCTGCACACCCGTGATGTAAACACTCAATCCAGCCCCACCGGCACTAGCAATTGTTGCAGAAGTAGTAGAGTTATTGAGACTGCCTCCAGCCGCCGCAGCGTACTTCCACTCGTTCTCAGGTATGCTATGTGGGCGTACGATCAACCTCCCGTCAACTGTGCCGATGGGGCGGACGATCTGACCGTTAGCAACAGCGGTCTTGCGGGTAGTTCGGCATTCAACGCCGATAGTTACAGGGTTCCCAGAAAAAGCACTACCCTCTGGTACCTGCCCATAGATTGCTGCCGCAATCATGGGACTCACCTCAGCACAGCTTAATGAGTAAGATACCGACACAGTACCCGATCCGTATACAGAGACTCGCGCCCGCAGGTACTTACCGCGCTTGGGGAAGTGATACTGCGTAGCCGTTGTGCTGACGCTGCCGGCGAGAGAGCTAGACGGAGTAGTGGCGGAGTTAGCATTGACCAGTTGGCCAACAACCGGATGCCAAGTCAGCTGGTCATTGCTGCACTCGTAGATAATAGTGCAGCTAGACCCCGCGCTCGTAACCTGCAACAGCACCGACCGCCAGTTAGTCATGTCAACCGTGAACAGCACGGAAGCGGCTGACACAGACGCGGTGAATACCGCGCTGTCTTGCTCAGAGGTCATCACAGGCCCAGGAACTGATGACGAATTGACAGACATTGGTTCGTCAATCCCCGACAGCACAGCCTTCCATCCGGTTGCTCCGGAAATCCCGGAAACATTCAGCCTGACCGATCCGATGGGCTTGTCGATCATCACCGCGTCAGCGGTGGCAAGATTGATGGATACCGCGTTCCCATAGGCATCCTTCATCGCCAGATAGCGGCGGCTGCCACGCCCCTTGACGTATACCTCTACCGTCCCTGCGGTGAAGTCTCCGCCGATCCCCACAATCGTCAGCAGATTTCGATTGCATGCTCCGTCGGCAAGAATCTCAACTCCTGACCTATCAGTGGCATCATATTCCGCCGTGTTTTTTTCGCTGGTGATTCTGCTCATGATCAATTCTCTCCGCTAAGCCTGTCTTGTTCAGTGCATTGGTCTTTGCTATCGGCCGCTTGGCCAAATCAACCCATAGGTCGGAGCCTTCTTAGGCGTGGCCGGCGTCTGGATGACGGTTGCCCCGGTGGAGACTTTTGCAGTCTTCATCGACGCCTTTGTCTCGATCACAACGTAAGTTGGCATGGCTTAATCCCACCGAATCAGAACAGAACTGTATTGCTGCTTGGCCATATCCGAGTAAGACGCCGCAGCACCAAGCGCAAGATAATCCACGCTGCTGTAGATGGCGGTGGCGACTACCCCGACGCCAAAATCTGCTCTTGCAACTCCGAGCAACGCAGTAGGAACCCACGCCTCGCGCTGAACCGTCAGGCAGGAGCCGGTGAATACCGGGGTATTAACACCGTTTGAGAGGCCGACGCCGGATGAAGTCTGGTACGGAATAGGTATGCAACTAAAAGGCGTGCTGCTCTTCGTCATCGTCGTATAGTCGATGACCTCAACAGCATGGTAGTTTCCGTCAACAGTACGCGACCAGAACACGCCGACACCAGTGGGATTGCCGTTATCGTCCCTAGAACGTTCCAGCACCAGAACCTGCCCAGCACCAGCCTGAGAGCCGGTATCTGACGGCCACATGGACAGGACGAGGCAAGAGCCGTCACCGTTACCCAAATAACTGTCCTTTGCCGATGCCGTCCACAAGTTATTGCCGCCAGCAATGACAGACCGGGAGAACAATTCGCTTGTGATGGTTCCGCTTCCGTCAGCACCCTTGCCGACCGTCATCCACATACATGGCCGTATTGTTCCTCCAGCGTAAGCGCCGTATTCGATCTTGAAAAAGATCGGCACTGTAGCCTGCAATGAGTCATTGAGACGGTAGACCTCAAAGCCGGCGGATGCACCGCTAGTCGCGGGCTTGCTTACCGTCGTCCAATTGATTTCACCGGCCTGAGTCACTTTCACGAACAAGACTTGCAGAGCACCTGACAAAGCAGAACCCCATGCCCGGAAGGCGGCATCAGATGAAAGATCAGGTGTACTTGAAAAAATCTGTTTCGACATGCTTATTCCTCCGGCATGAATGTGAATGTTGTTGTTATTGACCTGTCAATGATGTCGTTATTCTCGACAACATACGCAATGCTCGTCGTCACTGGATACTCATTATTGAATCCATTTACCGCCCTTGGGATTGAGGATGAAAGCATTGATGAGGTCGTGACGAACTCAAACAGGCATCCGGCATTATCTTCAGGGTATCTGCCCACCAATCGAGAGGCATCAATAGCGCAGTGCGCAGCCGTATCGTAGAGCCTGACCCGTGCAGGATGATTTGTGGTTATGGTCAGGATTCCAAACGCGGTGGCCATCTCCACGGATCCCGTCTCACGGGCCATCGGGGCCAGTAGCGCCGTGCTGAATGTCACGGACTGGCGCTCGATGCCAATGTTCTTGCGTGCCTGCCGCTTCTCTGTTGCGCTGAACGACTGAGCTGCGTCAGCCCTAACCCTGTTTGCCAGCGCTGTTGCTGTGGATGTCGCAAAGTTTGGATCATCCCCCAGCGCAGCCGCCAATTCGTTAAGCGTGTCCAGGGTGCCTGGTGCGGAGTCAACTAGACTGGACACCGCTGTCGATACCGCCTGGTCTATGTACTGCCGGTCATCAATGGTCACGGTCAGCGTTTCACCGGAGAACGTTGCATTGACGCTGCTGCCAGTGAAGTTGATTGTCTGTGTCGTCGGCGGAGTTCCGACGTTGACTCCCTGATTCTGGAACTGGATGCTTGCGCCGATCACAGCCTCGGAAAGGTCGTGCAGCGGGCAGGCATCCGGAGGCATGGAAAAGGACTGTTTGAAGACGACAACTCCGTTCATATCCCAAAGCGTGCAGACGTGATAGGTAGTTTCGTCGTCCGGCTTCAGGTCGAACGCGACAACGCCATCCTCGTCTGTTGCGGAGCGCATCAGATACAGCACGTCAACCGGAGGGTACTGCTCAGCCATCACGGCCCGCTTGCGGTCGATCTGCACAGCGCACCCTGCAAGCACCCCAAGACCAAGGCCGTCAGATGATACCGTGAGCGTAAAGGTGGTCATCGCGGCCTCACATGAACCGCGCCTTGGCGCGAATCTTCTTGTTGTCGGTTAGCCCTCGCGCAGCCATGTCGGAGGCTTTGGCCATTCCGGAATTGAAGTTTTGCGCGTGGTAGCCAGCCAAATCCGGATTGCTCCATGCGACGCCAGGCATGGCCATAAGTCGCGCCAGCGCGCCAGAGGATGTCTGATCAAGGAACCGCTCAAAGATTCCCCCGTCCACACCGCCGGACGCCTGCGACGGGCACAGGGCGGCAAGGATGCGCACAACCATGATCTCCTGCGGTATCGGGTTCAGGATAATGGTGGCCTCGTCCGGCTGTAGGTAGCGCGATGGCTGGCCTTCCAGGTCTCGCCAGTAGTTTGCCTCGGCGTCCAGGTCTTCTTGCCTGGCGGCATCAATCAGACGGTCGCCACAGCGTACATTCAGGACTGAGGACACAACGGTATCCGTCGGCGGAGCAAGCTCGTATTCGTCGTCGCCGACCACGGTGTTAAATGCGTCCAGATTGACGCGCAGATAGCGGGACTGGCGGCAGAACTCAATGCACGCCTGCCGAACGGCCAGCAGGATCATGGGCGACGGGCAGTCCGGAACATGCGGCTGAACATGATCAAGCCATTGCGTGTAGGCGACATTGGTCACTGGGTATCCCTCCGTGCGGACATGGCGGAATCACCACCTGACTTGAGCCCCAGCAGGGTTTGAAACGCGGCGAATTGAGCCTGCGCGGCCTGATAGTTGGGACTGGATTCATCATCCCCGCCCATCAGCCGGTAAAGCATGAATGCCTCAACGGCCGGGGCGTAGAATTCATCCACGGGGAATGTATCGCTGGTGGCGGTGATGGCGGTCAGTGTCTTGACGTAGGTCAGAACTACGCCAATGGTCGGCGAGGCCGCAACAGGCGGATACACCCAGAACTCACGCGGAACGCGCTCGTCGTAGGAATATTCTCGGATTTCAGCCTGGCCGGTGGCCCCATGCCACGTCGGCATGGAAGCATCCATGGTGTCCAGCGATACGCGGCGGATGGCGCGTCCGGTCGAGGACAGGCCGTCCTCGCCAGCGTTGCGGATGACTCGCAGCAGCCGGGTCCCGTCGGTCGGGATGGATTGCTGCGTGCCGGAAGACAGCAGCCTGACGGCGGTCGTGGAGGCCGCGTCAGGCCGGACAGAAACAAGGGCGCGCAGCGCGTCGTTCAGGGCCGGAATCAGGTGCGTCGAATCCGACCACGTTGCCGCAGACGGATCGTTGAGCGAATACCTGACTTGAGCCAGAACAATAGAGCATTGCATTGCGCGCCCTCATGGCATTACTGCATGTTTTTCAGTTGCTCGGCTTCGGCCTGAGCCTGCTTGACGCATTCAGCCAGAGCCATCCGGATCATGCTGTTTGACGTTTCACGGGCCACGGCGACATCAATGCCAAACTCCTTCTTCAGCAAGTCAGCAATCGCAGACTTGCTGTTGGCCGGAACCTGCAATACATCGCGGGCGAACGCAGCCAGAAACCTGCCGTCAACGTCATTGGGGTTGACCAGATGCAGATTGTCAAACTTGTCAGCATACGGGTCTTTCTTGCTGTCGTCGGCGCTGGGGCTGTCATCTTCAACGACTTCAGCCCCGTAGACGCGATACCCTTCCGTGATAGCCAGCAGACGGCCCAGATAGGGCGAGCCGTCAGGGATGTCACAGACATGGGGCGCGTAATCTTCGTCGGACTCCGGCTTGAAATGGAATCGTGTCACCTTCGGCGGATAACCAAACTCAATGTGTGATCCGCCCTTCCGCTTTATCAAGCATTCGACTTTCATGGCGCGATTACTCCACCTTCTGCTTCGGGCGGGCGCGGATGATCAGCGCCATCTTGGCGTTTGCCGCGATGGACTGGCCGCTGTCGGCGCTGGTGGTGATTTCAACGCCAACGGCCTGCTCGCTGGTGCTTACGGCATAGCCGGTGGCGCCGACGGTATCCAGCCGCTTGATGGCGGCCGTTGCCAGCGATCCGGTGGCGATGACCACGGACGAAACGGCGGTCGGGCTGTCAACGCCGTCGAGGATGCCGACATTACCGGCGGCATTGGTGCCGCAGGCAGCGGTATCCAGCACGATGTCGGTGATGGCATAGCCGGCCGGTAGGCGGGCCATACGCACGATGTCACCATCGAGCAGGCGGGTGTTAGAGGACGGGGACCAGTAGGCGCGGAACACGATTTCACCACCGGCGGTGGTGTTGGTCGGGATCGGCTCCTGGAACTGCTGAGACGTGTAAACGGTCATGTCAATTCTCCGGTGAGAACGGGGCTATGAAACCGAACGCCGATTAGGCGTTCGGATCCACAGCGTAGGTATCAATGGCGATGCTGCTGACGTTCTTGGAATTGAACATCGGCCGCTTCACGTTCATGATCGTGTTGGTGGAAATAACCAGACGATTGTTGTCAACGTCGGTGTACTTTTCCTCCCAGCCGAAGCGCAGGCCGTCGCCGGGAGAACCGAAGGCAGCAACCAGAGCCTGACGACCCATCAGGGACGCGCGAGCAGCGGCAAGGTTGCCGCCAGCACCGTAGTCGCTGAACTTGATGATCTTGTTGTGCTTGTGCAGGATCGCGCCGCGATACTCGCCCAGGGCGCCGTTCACGATCGGGGACTTGTTGCCCAGATTGGTGGCCAACGACTTCTGGATGTCCAGCCAACCACCAGTGCCGGTAGCGGTACGCAGGGCATGCTCCTGGAAGTCGTGCATCACGATCACGAAGTATTCGCGGTTGCCCATCTTCAGGGGAACGACACGCTGGATGTCGGTCACGCCGCCGCCCATGGTGTTGGCCTTGGTGATCACCTTGTCCAGCACGGCCAGGCTCATGCCGTCAGTATTGGCAATGGTGGCCTTGGAGGTCGCGGAACCGCCGTAGACAATGTGGCTGGAGTCGGGCGCGGTCAGGCTGTTACCAGCGTAACCGGTGAACGTGGTCGGCTCGATGAAATCGTCGTTGACGCCGCGAGCGCCGGCCAAGTGCATGAAGCTGATCTCGTCGAACAGACGGGACCACCAGTCTTGCAGTTTTTCCTTGGCGATGGCACCGAGCTCGTTGACAGTGCGCTTGCGGGTCATGCGACCGCCAGCGTCAACGGCGTGACGGATCTGGGTGACGGTGATGCTGTCGCTGTAGGAGCGCAGAGCCTCGGCGTTGCCTTCGAGGTTGTCATCTTCCAGCGTGGGGCGGCCCTTGAGCTGCACATACAGGTCATAATTGACCGTATCGCCATCGTCCTTTTCAAGATCGGTGACAAGCTGCATGGGGGTATTGGGGGTGCGGCTCTTGGAACCGGCTGCCATGAAGGTCGAACCCCAATAGGATCCGAAAATGGCGTCGTTGAACAGGGCACCAGCAAACAACTTCTTGGTTTGCGCGTTGCTAGTCCCGATGGTGGTCTGGCCCATCTTGAGTACCTCTCACTGAGTTATCGGTGAGGCACTCTTGCGCCAGTTGGCCGGGACTGTTCCCTGCCACTCGAATTATCGCATCAGAGCGGATTTCCACCCTGATCTTGCGACCCTTGCGCTCAAGAATTGAAATGCGGTGGTCGCCTACCATAATCGTACCACCGATTTCAACGTCTCGAAACAATTTTGTTTGCTTTGCCATGGGTTTACCCTGCCAGGCTGTCCATGAATGCGTCCTTCTGCGCCTGCGACAACTTGCTGTAGGCCTCCTCGTAGGCGGGGCCGGACAAGTTCATCAGATGCGCAAACGGGCTATCGTCGTTATTCGGCAAGGCGGCCTGCATCTGCCCGAGCACGGGCGGGATGTCTGGGGCGGGCTTGGGCGTGTTCTTTGCGGCAGGCTTTGCTGCTGCTTGCGGCTTCGTCATCCCGGTCATGGCCCGGTAGGTGTCGGCAGCGATGCGGATGATCTCAGACGGAGCCTTGTCGGCGTTCTGCTTGAGGCCGGACGCGAACGCAATCGCCTGCTTCAGGCCTTCGTGGTGCTCGCCAGCATTGAAAATGTCGTTGCCGGATTCAGCCAGGAAGTTTGTCGCCGCCTGATACCACGGATCGGACTGGACAGAGGCCTGCTCGACAGCAACTTCCGACTGTGACAGCGCGGCCTGAGCCGTGGCCAGTTTGCCTTCAATGGACTCGATGTCACGCAGCGCACGCCGGTATTCAATCTCGTACTTGGCCTGATTGATTTCGCCGTTTTCCAACTGATCGCCCAGCGCAATCGCCTTTTCCTCGGCGGCCTTGAGCTCGGCCTCAATATCGGTGACGGCTTCGGCATGGCCGGTCAGGATGGCCGACAGTTCTTCTTCAGTTGGACCGTCAGCATCCTCGCTCCCGGCGTCGGCATTACCGTCATCAGCAGCCACTTCTGCGGCAGGCGTGTATTCCTCGCCTCGCTCGATGGCATCCATCAGCTTTTTGTATTCGGCGAGGCCTTCCTGCTCGGCCGGGGTGAAGTCGCCTTCCATCGTGGTATCTTCGGCCGCCTTGGGCGATTCCTGATCCAGGACTTCGGGATTGTCGATTGCTTGATCTGTCATTGCATTGCTCCGGTCGGACTCAAAATGCGGTTGATGTTGCTTAGCAGGTCATCAACGATGCCTGCGAGGTTGGGGTTTGTGGATACCAGCCCGGCCGACGACATGGCGTCCTGCAAGGCCTGCATCTTGTCGCGAATGGCTTGTGCTGCCTGAGCGTCCGCACCTGCGTGCGCCTTGGCTGCGTCGGCCTCCAACTTGGAAATCTCGGCCAATATCTTGCGGTTGGTCATCTCGGCCTGGCGTTGCTGCTCCTGTTGCTGTTGTTGCTCGCGCTGCTGGCGCTGTTCTGGCGGCTCGTCCGGGTCCGGGGTGCCACTGACACGGCGCATCTGGGCCAGAATCTCAGCCTTGTTGGGCAGGTCGGTCAGGTCAACCGCCATTTCCACCATAGCCATGCCCATCATCGGGTTGCCGGTGTGCTGCGCTACCTGCCCGGCCACCTGAAGCAATTGCTCGGCCAGTGCTGCGCGGACGGTGGTGCGGTAATCCTGCCGGTCCACGATAAAATCGGCCTTGTTGCTGGTGATGTCCGTCTCGGGATTGCCGTCGTTGACCGACACAAACTCAGGACGGCCGCGCTCACCGGTCACACGGAACTGCATGGGCTCCGTCATGTACTGCTCGCACAGCGACAGCGCCAATTCGCCCTCCAACTGCATGGCCAGTGAATTGGACTCAAACAAATTGGTGGTGATGATCGTGCCCTGCTCCTGACGCGCCTGAATGGCGATGCCGGATGTGGCGTTGGTGGGCAGGCCCAGGTTCTCGCCGGTAACGCCGGACACCTGCCGGATGTAGGCGGAGTCCTGCATCCCAAACTCGACATGCGAGGCAGCCAGTTGGACGTTATCCACAACCTCCAACTTTGACCCTCGCTTGACCTTGATGATCGAGTCAGGGCGCGAAACCTCCTCCTCCAACTCGTTCCAATCGGATACGGCATCATCGTCAGCGATAACTCGGCGGGTGGAGAGCATGAACAGTGCCTTGTTGCGCCGTTTGTTCAGGTCGTCCTGCGGATCGCGCATGGAGCGGATGACGCCGTAGGCAGCGCCGTCACGGTCGTCGATGAACGCGATGCGGGGCACATACGGGAACCGGTTGTGCTGGTATGGACTGAGACCGGAGTGCAGGATATGGTTGCGCGTGATGATGGCGACGTGCATTTGCGGGCGGATGCTGTCCACCGGCTCAACCATCCCCATCTGGACCGCCTGAACATGGCGGGGATCCTGCGGGTTGAATACAGCGCCGACCAGTGCGCCTTCGCCTCGCAGCACCTTGACGCGCGTCGTCTTGCGATACCAGACCTCCCACAGGCGCACAGCCATGCGGCCCTCGCCGTAGCGCATCCGGTTCAGGGACAGCGCGCCACTGGCGCCGACAGAATGACCAGTGACCATGTAGGCCTCGTTCTGGACTTCCTGCTCCAGGTCGTCGCGTTCCTGGCACTCAGCTTCGATCAGATCGCGCTTGTCAGGGAACCACGCCGTCGCCTCCTCCTTGTCCACGATCCGGGTGCGGATGACGTAGCGGGCGTCGCTCATGTCGCTGCGGCGGCTGGTGCTGTCGCGGATGATTTCGCGCCAATGAACATCCTCGATGCAGATGCGCCACTCGCCGGAGAACGGGTCCGGCCGGTAGGCGACCTCAGTCCAGCCGCAGCCGACCTTGACCATCTGCTCAAACGCAGCCGAACGCTTCCATTGGACGTTGTTGATGTCCTCGATGTAGCGGACCAGCTTGGTCTTGCGGATGGCGGGCTCTACGTCGTCCTCAGACCGCGGAGCGATGCGCCAGTTGAACCGTGAACGCTTCTCGGCGCCGGTAATCCACAGGATAGCGGGCTTGATTTCGTTGAATTGCAGGAATGACTGTCCGCGCTCCTCCAGCTCCGCGACCTCGCTCTCGCTCAGACCCATGTATTGCCTGTCGTCGAAATAGTCGGCATCCAGCGCCATCTGGGCGCGTGACTTCGCTTGCAGCCATGTTTCGCGGTCGATGATGCTGCGCAGCCAGCACAACAGGTCGTACTCGCCTTCCTTCTGCGTCGGCAATACCTGCCGGTTATCGCCCGGCGCGGGCTGCATTTCGTTCATCGCGCGTCCACCAGAGTTTTACCGTTGATTTTGATGACCAGCTCTTGAAGTTCGGCCTGCCGCATCATGCTGTCGTGTTCTGCCTGGCCGTCATCGGGCGGGAATGCCACCAGCTCGTCCAGATGGTTCAGCAGGATGTCACCGCACAGCCGAACGTCGTGCTTGTTTGGCGAGCCATACATGGCCGTGGCGATGTCGTGGCACAGCAGCACAAACTGATCAGGCTCCCGAGCGCGCCACGCCTCGGACCGCGGGAAGTAGTAGGACTTGCCGAACCCGAACTGCCGCTTGCCGAACACCAGAAAGGCGTCCTTGTTGCCGTCCAGCGTGGCATTGACCAGAAAGGCGCGCAGGTCGGCCTTTCCCTGCACTTCACGGAAATTGGTCCCCAGCGTCAGGCCGGTTGCGGCAGCGGTCATTGCAGTTCCTCGATGCTGATTTCGTCTGGCTCGGCCTTCTGGATCACCAGTGCGGGCTTCAAGCCGATCTTGATCGTGATTTCCGGGCTGAACGGCATGGCGGCCAGTGTGGAGCATCCGGCCAGCATCGACAGCAGGATCAGGTAGCCGATGGCGTGGTATTTCATGGTGTCAGTCCTCCAGCAGCATCCAATCGTCGGCCAGCATGTCTGCCTGCGATGCAAGCCATCCAACAACGAGCGATCCGTCTGCCGTCTTCATCGCAATTGATGCGTGGGGCTTGTACTTCTCGCCGGGATTGTTGCTTGATGCTGGCGGTCTGACGGAAATAACCCCCATGACTTCGGCCGGGATCAGGTACAGCCACATACCCTTGCCATTCCACCCGGCACGACAGACGCGCCTTCCGCTTTTGAGCGCCTTCAGGGCATCTCCAAAACTCATTCCGTTCACGTTCTTCTCCAGTTCGCCGAACCACGGCGCTTTTGCATGAAATTCTTCCCGGCGTCCTGTTTGGCGTCGGAGTGGGCGGTTTGCCCGAGTTGCCGCAATGCGTCGGCCGCTTCAGAGTGCCCACCGGTCTTGTCCGGTTCATCGCTCCAGCAGCCCATGCGGTCGTTCCACTTCTTGCGGTAGGCGGAAATGTGCGCGAGGCCTGCCTTGCAGTGCGACTCGTCGATCACCAGCGTCGGGAATATGTCGCGTGTCTGCTGGATTCCCCAATTCACATCCTGAATCCGGTCCACCGTGGCGAACCGTTGGCCGGGCATCAACTCCTCCAGCATCTGCCGGGGGCTGATGTTGCGGTTCTGTCCCTGCCGGACATGATCGGCGTCATGCGGCAGGTTGTGCGTGCCGAACACCACGCCCAGCGATTGCAACCACTGCGCTGCATGGCTGTATGGCTCGCCCCAGGCCTCGTAGAAGCGGATCATCCGGCTCTCCCCGCCAAGGCGCTGCACAACCCATATCGCGGTGCCGTCGCTGTTGCCGATGTCCCAGTAGGTGTTGCATGGCACGTTCGGCAGTAGTGGAAGCGTGGCCTTGATGCGCCCTTCCTTGCGCGCGGCCGTCAATTGCTTCGTGAAGTAGCAGCCCTCGGTGCTGACCTGGAATGCCTCCTCCGGGTAGCTTGGATACTCCTGCCACATCTTTTCGTCTTCGCCCGAGAACTCGCTGTCGCGTGTGGCGACATACCAGGCCTTTTGCCGGGCGGTCAGCGTCGTGCCGGTGACGCTCTCGACCTGGGCGAAATACTCGTCGTCCTGCTCCGTTAGCAGCACGTCATCCGGATCAATCTGGTAGCCGGGCTCCTGCCACCACGGGAAGAAGTGGAATCGGTAATCTTTCACGGATAGCTTTTTCCCGGATTCAGCGGCCGCCATCGCGGCCTGCGTCAGCTTGTAGAACGAACCATCGCGCCCTTCCGCCGTTGATTCGATCACCAGCACACCGGTAGACGGAACGGCCGGGATTGAGCCGGTAATGACCTCCACAGCCTTGTCCGGGTACTTCGCGCAGATCTTGCCAAACTCGGATATATGCAGCCGGTGAATGGTCCCGGAGCGCATCGAGGTAGCGACGCGGATGCTGCTGTTGTTGTGACCGAATACCAGCGTTGAGGCGTTGTTGGCCTTCAGCGGCATCATCTGGCGCAATGCGTCGGGCAACTGGTCGTAGGCAAACTTCACCTTGTCCCGGAACAATGACTCGGCGGCTTCGCGGTCCTGGGCGATGATCCCGCAGCGTACGTTCTCGCAGAACAGCGCGGTATCCAGCCACAGTATGCAGATCAACGTGGAGAACCCGAGTTGCCTGGCTTTAAGAATGATGTTTCGGTGCCACAGACGGCGGATGAACTTGCGCTGCGCCCGGTTGGGGCGGAACGGCATCACCAGCCCTTCCTTGTTCTTGTCCTTGTCCTTGTCCTTGTCGCCCTTGTCGCCCTTGATGATGATCTTGTACAGATACCCGCTGAATAGACGCCATTCCGGGTCTGCCAGACAACGGGCCATTTCTTCTTCCGTTGTCGGGATCAGCCAGTCGTCACCCTTATGCGTCGTCATCTGCGCCCACGTCATCATGGACAATCGGCAGCGTGTTGCCCTGGATGGCCTTGGCGATGGCCTGCAATGCGTTGTCTCCCGGTGTCGGCGCTGGAGTGATGTCGAACGCCTCGCGCTCCAGGTAGATCAAGTGCTTCAGGGTCTCGGCCAGTTTCTTCAGGCTGTCGATGCGCTGGGGCGTGGCGATGACTTTGCGGTACAGGTCGTTCAACTTGTCCACGCCCTTGTCATCGGGTGCGTGCATCAACTCGCCCAACTGGCCGAACAGGTCGGTATCGCCGGTCTGGGCCTCAAGTTCCTGCAACAGCCGCTCAACCAGTTCACGCTGGCGGGAAATGCTCTTGCGGTGGCTCAGCTTGACGTTGACGATGGCTTGGGCAGAGGCCTCGACCAGTTCGCGCTCGGAAATAGTCTTTTCGGTGCGTAATTCGCTGCGTAACGCATCGTTGCGTAAAATCTTTTCTGCCTTTGCTGCCACTTTTGCAGCTACGTTTCTTGGCCAATCGTTTTTCTTTGCCCTGGCGCGAATCGTCCCCTCGGTTATGCCGTGCTCCGCCGCAATCTCCCGCAGTGACTTGATCCCAGCGCAGTAATCCGCCTCCACTCGCTCCCAATCAACCGATGGCTTGCCGGAGGCCATGCGTCAGAACCCTATCCGCAGGCTGTACAACTTGAGCGCCTTGCGCTTTTCCTTGCTCAGCGGCCGGCATACAGCGGCTGACACGTTCCCACGGTGAGCGAACACCGACGCCGCCATGCAGGCTGTCAGCAGTACCTGCGGCAGGGTCACGCACCTCTCGGCGCCCAGCAGGCAGAGCATGGCCTCGCCACCCGAGGCAAATACCAGCACAGCGGCAAACGCTGAAATCATGGGTTTGTGCTTGCTGGGTCCACGTTGGTACGTCAGCAGGCGGATGCAGATGGCCGCGCAGAGCAGGCCATTGATCAGGGCGAGAACGGAGATCGTCATTTGCGGCCATTCCGGAACAGGTCGATGAGGGATGAGAGCAGTTTTCCGGAGCGGGCGCGCTCGATCATGCCGTTGAGCAACAGGATGCAGGTCACACCGTTGATGATGGCAGCAACGACGTGATTGGTCAGGCTCAGGGATTCAGCGGTCCAGTCTGCGCACAGATAGCTGATGGTGGTCCCGCAAAACAGGTAGGCGATGCGCATCAGCCAGTGGTATTCGATGGCGGACAGGACAAA
>JACCDG012000381.1_pt1 | contig 14054 bp, 29 predicted proteins | sample 7442471 | NCBI WGS metagenome assembly JACCDG01 (sample SAMN15323444, study PRJNA562643) | freshwater metagenome | isolation source: river surface water | place: USA:Blue River Watershed | collected 2017-08-17
CCTTACCAGATGAACGGTATCGTGCTGTGAAAATGGCAGAACAATTGTTGAAAGATCTGTGCGATCGTACCATTACGCCTAGAGTGCCTAAAATTATTAGGCAACGTGCTAGTAGTTGTCTTAGACATTATCCCGGAACTTGGGATATGCAACAAGCCGCCGAGGCTGTTCCGCATGTTTTCCAAGAACGTATGGAGCCTGTAACACGCCTATTCAAACAATACGAGCAAACTAAAAATGAATCGTGATTATACAGATGGTCAAGCAGACAATGTCATTTACTTTGTTGGTAATGAAGTAGAACATACACCTGCATACGGCATGAAAACTTTGTTTGTAACTGGTGTGCAAGCAGTAGCAGATATTGAGAATCAATTATCTAAGGTTACAAGAAAAGATATTAAACATATTTTTTTCGGTGCTAATCATAGTTTTAATCCTACAAATTATGATGAACATAAGGCATGGGAAGAAATGATTTATCCTTTTCTAGATAAAGGATACCTTTGCAGTCTCGATATCCCAATTAATCAAGTAGAAGAATTTCACGAAAGCGGATACTGTGAAAGAGATAACTTTATTCCACAGATTCGTGTGCCAATTCCTTATATTAAATTATGGAATTATAATACAATGCTTAAAATTGATGATAGAGATTTTAAAGCAACTAACCCTGGTGTGTGGTCTCACAGTCTGCACTCACTAATGGATCGTAGTAAGTTCACAGACTGGGCACAATACAAAAACGACGAGGTTATACAATGACAGAAGATCAAGGCGATGCCTTAATTGAGATCCTAACTAAACAGCATCAACTTTTAGAAAGTATTGATTGGAAACTGTGGGAAATTTATAAACATTTAACACAAGCGCCAGAAGATAAAGACGATGAGTAACGTGAACCAAATGCATATTAAACAAGATGTCCGTCCTAACAAAATGATCTGGGTAACCTTTCGCAAGGAAGGCATTCACAAATATCCAGCAGCCGCAACAGATCCTAACCTAGCAACAGGAGATGAATATGATGTCTCGTTTTTGGCTAATCCCCATCGCCATATTTTTCATTTTAGGGTATGGCTTAGTGTTACCCACAATGACAGAGATGTGGAATTTATACAATTCAAACGATGGTTGGAAAAATTGTATTCTAGCAACGAAGGTGTATTGTCGCTAGACTATAAGAGTTGTGAGATGATGAGCGATGATTTGTATGCTCAGATTCACGCAAAGTATCCGGATCGTGAGATCTGGATTGAGGTCTCCGAAGACGGAGAAAATGGTTCATTTATTAAGTATTAAGAAAGGCTAATATGGCTAATAACTACAAGAATGTTTCTTACTTTGAATCTCGTCCTGATATCGTCAAAATTTTTGATGATTTGGAAAAACTGTTAGATTTTTGTAGATTTAATCTGCTTCCATTTAATGAAGCAGATCTATATAATAACCGCAGTGTAGTATGGCGGGAATTTGAAAATTCAAAACGTGGTTACAGAGATCACGACAATAGGCCGCGCGAGTGGAAGAAATCGTATAACCGTAGCGGTAATAACAGAAACTATCAACGATGATCTATATTGTTGATCTAGAGGCTGTAGAAACACGCTACACAGCACAATGGAAAGAACATGTACCCAAAATTCTTAAAAGGGCAGGACATCAAGTTCAAGTTATCTCTGGTCCTGAAGATATTCCTCGTGCCACTACTCCTGGTGCCTTTCTCAATTTTGGCGGGACTAACATTTATAAGTCTCGGCAAGTTGAAGAATTTAGTCGCCTATTCACATCCGGATCAATTAAGTCTGGCGATCATTTTTTGTTTACTGATGCTTGGCATCCTGGCATCATAAACTTGAAATACATGAGCGAGCTTCTTGGCATTCCTGTCAAGATTCACGCTCTATGGCATGCAGGATCTTATGACCCTCAAGACTTTTTAGGTCGATTGATTGGCAAAGCCAAATGGGTCAGGCATGCTGAAAAGAGTTTTTTCCATTCAATAGATTACAATTACTTTGCCACAGACTTTCACATTCATATGTTTGTAGATAATCTGTTAGAAGATGGCTACAAGTCTGAAAACCCATGGCACGAGGAAGATTTTAAAGACTTACTAGACAGCGGTAAGATTGTACGTACAGGCTGGCCTATGGAATATATGGATAATACACTGACTCCATATAAAGGTATGCCCAAGCGAGATCTCATTCTTTTCCCTCACCGTATTGCTCCAGAAAAGCAAGTTGAGATTTTTAGGGATCTCAAAGAACACTTACCTCAATATGAGTTTGTTGTCTGTCAGGATCAGCAGTTAACAAAGAACGAATATCATAATTTGTTAGGCGAAGCCAAGATGGTGTTTAGTGCCAACTTACAAGAAACTTTAGGTATCTCTTGTTATGAAGGTGCTATTGTTGATGCTATTCCTATGGTACCGGATAGGCTTAGTTATACAGAAATGTACTTTGATAACTTTAAATATCCTAGTGAATGGACTGAAAGTTTTGAAGCATATCAAGCGAATCGACCTAATTTATGTTTTGCCATTATGCAACACATGGATAATTACAAAACAAGATTGCCTATACTACAAAAACAAACGGAGGCATTACATGAGCGATTCTTCTCAGCCCAAAGACTCATTGCCAACTTTTTCAATTGAGCCACTAAACGTGGAAGATATTTTAAAAGACTGTATGATTCATGCATCAGGCACAGGAGCCTCAGCAGACGTTATCACAATCTCATCTGATCCCAACCTCACTGCCTACAACGGTAACACTCTTTCAATAGATTTGAATTTGCATAGTTATGCCGCTGGGCCAGTAATTTCTACAGGCACACTATCTACTGATACTATTACTTTATCAGGATTAGATGCCAGTCATTTTACATTTAACTTGCCTACAGAATGGAAAGATACTTTTCCGGCATGGGACAAAGTACAAGATATGTGTGAAAAATATCCAGGATTAAAAATTGCCTTTGAAAATTTTCGCATGTTTTATGAAATGGTGAAAGATGATTATGATAATCCAACTCCTAAAAAATAAATTATTAAATTGGTTAGAACAGCATGACCGTAAAAGAATTATTATGGACCGTGTGGATCATGAACCGTATCTCGAACGGTACTATGTTTTCCTTAAAGACAGAACATGGTTTCCGTTTAATGTGTTTCTACACAAGTTTCTTAAGTCAGACCCCGATGATGTGCATGATCATCCATGGCCTTACGCTACTCTAATCCTTAAAGGTGGTTATTGGGAGTGGACTCCTATCTTTGATTCCACAGGACAAAAGATAGGAGAGACACAACATTGGCGTGGGGCCGGACATTTTAGAATTTGTTCAGCAAACAGTTATCATCGTATCGAACTTCAAGATGGTGTAACTGCATGGACTTTATTCATGCCTGGACCGCAACGTCGTGAATGGGGATTTCTTGTTAAGAATAAATGGATAAAACACGATGACTACTTCGACTACCGCAAATCACAGCACCAATAATCTGAATTACAACACTACACTTGGAGCCGTTGGTGCAAATGGTACATATACTATCACCGGCATTGGTCAAGTTAACTGTGGACAGTTTTTAACATCTAATGGTTCTAACGGTATTTCGTATACTAACAACACTACTGGTTATACCTTAAGTCCACACATAGTTGTTAACAACAACCCTTCTAGTTTAGAAGTAAAAGGTAAAATTGTACACAACGGTAGAGACTTAGAAGAAAGATTAAGTGTAATTGAAAAAGTCTTAATGATTCCTGAACGCAATACTGAATTAGAAAAAAAATATCCTAAACTAAAAAAAATGTACGATGCGTACATTAACGAATTGTCAAAATATCAAATGTGGGAAGATATTAAAGGAGATAAAAATGAAAGATCAAAGTAGAATATTATTTTTAGAAGAAACACACAGAGTACTAGATCTCGAAGTGAATAGACTTATCGAACACAATCCTTTTAATCCGGCAATTATAGATCTTAAAAAACAAAAATTAAAAATTAAAGACGAAATTGAACAGTTGAAGAAGAAAACAGATAACAATGAATGACTTAGAAAGGGCATTAGATGAAAAAAGAGCACCGTGGACCGAAATTGAATTTAGAGCCGCAGACTTCTGGATCTTCAGAGATGCTTATCCAGTTACCGAAGGGCATTTGCTATTTGTGCCTACCCAAGAAAAAAGTGAAAATCTCTGGGCTTGCTACAAAGCAGCCTACAAATGGGGCTACGAAGGCATTGAAGCAGAACGGTGGAGTGCTTTTAACATCGGACAAAACATTGGCGAAGATGCTGGCCAAACAATAATGTATCCACATGTACACATGATACCAAGACGTAAAGGAGATATGGATGATCCAAGAGGCGGCGTTAGACACGTCATCCCAGAAAAAGGTAACTACAGAAAAACAATTTGATTATACTGTTAGATTAGAATGGAATAATCAAAGCGTTCCTTGGTGGAATGAATGTTGTGCAATGGTCTTGCAAGTTTTTGGTCTACCAGGAAATAGATTCATCTATCATCCATTTGAAGATTATATGGAATTTAGTTTTCATTCTGAAAAAGATCAACAATTGTGTAAAATAATGTTTAGCGAGAAGTTATGAAATATCTATTAGGAGCAATCGTAGCCAGTATATTTTGGATAGTTTTACTATCCAGTGTACCAATGCCAAAGACTGAAGTACGCATCTATGATTGTGGCATGGCAGAGTGGCATCCTGATATACCCAAAGATGTAAAAGAAGAATGCAGAAAAAGATACAGACAACGAGGACCCAACACGTAATGTTCGAACTGCCTAAAATTGGAGTAGTAGGGCTTGGGTTTGTAGGCACTGCTATCAAACAAGCCTATGAAGACCGAGGGCATGATGTAATTTGCATAGATGTTGATCCTAACAAAACTAACGGTACTTATGACGATTTACAAGAATGTGAGGCAGTTTTTGTATGCGTACCAAGCCCTACAAAAGACAATGGCGAATGTGATACTAGAATTTTAAACAGCGTTCTATATTTTTTAAAAGATTATAAAAATGTCATTATCTCTAAAACTACTGCACCTCCAGAATTTTATGAGAAGATGAGCACAGTGTATGCTAATCTAATACATGTTCCTGAATTTTTAACAGCAGCAGATGCCCTTAAAGATTTTAGCAATCAAACAAATATCATAATAGGTGGTACTGTTCTTGCCTATCAGAGAGAAGCAGAAAGAGTATTAAGGTCAGTTCAACCAATACAACAGGCTAGATATACAAGCATAGGGGAAGCCGCTTTTGTAAAATATGCTGTAAATTCTTTCTTGGCTACAAAAGTTGTGTTCATGAATGAACTGGCACAATTAGCCGAAGCACATGGTTATAAATGGAGAGATGTGTCTATTTCATTAGCCATAGAACCAAGGATTGGCAACAGTCATATGCAGGTACCGGGTCCAGACGGACAATACGGATTTGGGGGGATGTGCTTTCCAAAAGATACATCTGCACTTATTAAGTATGCACAAAAATTTGGTGTTCAACTAAGTGTTTTGAAAACTGCGGTAAAGAAAAACACATTATTTAGGTTGCATAAACCTAAATAATGTGATATAATAAGTCATCCACGACAATAACTCGGAGAAATATATTGACACAAGAATTCAAACCAGATCCTATTATAAACGGTGATAATAGATCTGAATTTAAACCAGATGAATACCAACCGTTAGGTAAACCTGTATTCATTAAAAAAGAAACTGCCCTAGATGCTATGGCAGGCGACGGTGGCTACAAAGAAGCATATCTAGGCGATCATCTTAGATTTAAGATGCGTCGTGAAGGCAAACGTTTCTGGGCTGGGGACAATATCAGCGACTTCTTACATGAAGGCGATAAAGAAAAACTTATTGACGAAGCAACCGAAGCATTCGAACTAGTACTCGATCGTTTGCTAATTGATCGTGAAAACGATCCTAATAGCAAGGGCACAGCACGTAGACTGGCCAAAATGTACTTTAATGAAATAATGGCAGGTAGATATGACCCAGCACCAGACGCAACATCATTTCCCAACGACTCGACGGACCGTTACGAAGGTATGCTGGTTGTTCGTAGTGAGTTGCGTAGTATGTGCAGTCATCATCACCAACCTGTGGTGGGCGTTGCTTATATTGGTCTTATTGCCGCTGAACATCTTATTGGCCTATCGAAATATACAAGAATTGCCCAATGGTGTGCCCGACGTGGAACTCTCCAGGAGGAGTTGGCTAATGACATTGCTAGGGAAATCGCCAAAGCCACAGGAGCCAAAGACCTAGGTGTTTACATTCAAGCCACACACGGTTGTTGTGAAAATCGAGGCATCATGGCACATAGCAGTCTAACACAGACAACTGTACTTCGAGGTGCTTTTAAAGATGACATGGGCACAAAGAAAGAATTCTTTGACAATATTAAAATGCAACAGGAGTTTGCGCCGCGATGAATAAACTAATTCTAACTAATCGTGAACTTAAAAAATTAGTTAATAAAATTTGTAGAGATATTGCTAATAGTGGTTGGAGACCTAACTACATTGTTGGCATAAGCAGAGGAGGCTTAGTACCTGCGGTTATGATTAGTCATTACTTAAATGTGCCTATGAAACCTTTACAGGTCTCTCTTAGAGATGGCGGAGAATGTGTCAGCGACTGCGGTATGGCTGAGGATGCGTTAGGTTATCCTAAACAAGAAATTTATGTAGAAGATGAAAATGATGTGGGCGCTGTATTAGATGCCGCATCAAGTCTATTAGAAATGCCCGAATCGCCCTACAAAAATATTTTAATTGTAGATGATATTAATGACACTGGTGCTACATTTAATTGGATTATAAAGGATTGGCCTAGCACTTGTTTACCTGATGATCCAGACTGGGATCATGTATGGAACAATAATGTTCGTTTTGCAGTTTTAGTAGACAACCTTGCTAGTGAGTGTAAAGTTAAGATGGATTACACTGGCATGGAAGTTAACAAAGCGGAAAAAGATGTGTGGATTGAATTTCCATATGAAGCATGGTGGGAACAATGAGAATTGAAGACGATATCAAATTAGATTTTAAAGATGTACTGATTCGTCCAAAGCGTAGTACTCTTTCAAGTCGCAAAGAAGTAAACTTACATCGTACCTACAAATTTCGACACAGTAAAACAGAGTGGACTGGTGTACCAATTATGGCTGCTAACATGGATGGAGTAGGAACTCTTGATATGGCTCATGCTTTGTATGAACACAGGATGTTTACTTGCCTAGTTAAAAATACCAATATTGAATACTTTGACACAACTGTAGAAGAAATTGGCGGTAATTATTTTGCTGTCAGTACTGGTACTAGTGACAGCGACTTTCTACATCTGCGTCAAATCATTAATGCCTATCCAGAAATTCATTTTATCTGTATAGACGTTGCTAACGGGTATCAAGAACGCTTTGGAGATTACGTTCAAAAAGTTCGTGAAACATTTCCCCATTGCACAATCATTGCAGGTAACGTTGTTACCGCAGACATGACACAGGAGTTAATCTTACGTGGAGCAGATATTGTTAAAGTGGGCATTGGCCCTGGTAGTGTTTGCACTACTCGCATACAGACAGGTGTTGGCTATCCGCAACTATCCGCAATTATTGAGTGTGCCGATGCCGCTCATGGTCTTGGCGGACACATCATTGCTGACGGCGGTTGTACTTGTCCTGGAGATGTAGCCAAGGCATTTGGGGCAGGCGCAGACTTTGTGATGTTAGGCGGTATGCTTGCTGGTCACGACGAAGGTGGTGGCACTGTTATTACCAAATACTTTAATGCTAACGGTGAACAATTTATCAGTGGCAAGGGCAAGGATGGCATAGAAACCTATGAGTTCTGTGCTAAAAAAGAAAAGTTTGTAGAATTCTACGGCATGAGTTCTGATACTGCTATGGAAAAACATCATGGCGGTGTGGCAGAGTACCGTAGTTCAGAAGGACGCACTGTAGAAGTAGTATATAAAGGTCCTGTAAAAAATACAGTACTAGATTTACTAGGTGGATTACGCAGTGCCTGTACTTATGTTGGTGCGCCGTCTTTGAAACAACTGAGTAAATGCACTACTTTTATCAGAGTCAATAGACAAATAAATGATGTTTTTTTAAAGTGAGACAGAATCATGGTAGGATACAAATCTAAAAAGAAAGCCAGTGAAGATAAACTTAAGGATGATTGGCCTAAAGTCACTGTTGGTAGTCATAGCACTAGATATGAATACGAAGATGGTAGTGTTGAGTTAATAACTGATTGGGACGCACTACTAAGGGATGTTCGAGAAGCAATCGCTAGTGTTGAAAACAACACGATAGAAAAGCCTAAGCGCACAAGGAAAAAATAATGGCTACTTGGAAAATTACAAACTATCACAAAAAGAATGCTGTTGAACGTCAATTTTGGACCAAGGATGGCATTACAGTAACTAAGGACGAAGGCTTCCGTTGGGGGACATGGACTTGCGAAAGTGATGAACGACCCGATATTGATCTAAATAATCCCGATGGATTTGAAGTGTTCTCAGATGACGTAGAATGGGAAATGGAAGATATGAATGACGGTTGTTGGGTAGAATGGTCATTCCCTAATGATATGTCGGAAGAAGAACAAGAAAGAATTCAAGCATTATGGGATGAGGATTGGTATGAGGGCATGGAAGGTGATGGTTGGTCTAACGATGATACAGAACATTGGATTTATGGTCCAATTCAATTAACTAATGTAGATACTGGTGAAGAATTTGTTGGAGATGATAAATGAAGTGGTTTAAAAAAATGTTATGGAGGTGGCATCAAGAAGGCAGAGAAATTATCGAATGTGATGCAAAAGTTCCAAGAGGCTTACAAGTTGTAAGCTCTGCTGATTGCGATAGTCCCGGCGACGATCCCATTCTTAATTTTAAAGTCTATTCAGCAGTAGGGGGTAAGATTGTAGAATTTAGACAATATGATCGGCATAAAGATCGTAACTTCCATCAAACATATATTATTACTAACGATCAAGACTTTGGCGATAGAATAGCCAAAATTGCCACTATGGAAATATTAAAACAATGACTCCGCAAACACCTGCACAAGGCATCCTTGTATCTGGCGATTGGGGAGATACTAAATCTTACCAAATCATTTGTGGCTGTGGTCAACCTGATCATCAACACAATGTCTGGGTCGAAGCAGATGAAACTGGTGTTAACGTAAACATTTATGTTACAATAAAGTCACCATTTTGGAGTATGAGTCGCTGGAAACAAATCTGGACTCTGTTAACCAAAGGCTATCTTCAACATGAAACTACTATCTGTATGGACAAACAGGTTGCTCTTAACTATGCAGATGTGTTAAAATTAGCAATAAAAGACACAGAGGAGTTTCGTGATGCAAGAAAAAATTGAAGAAGTAATGAGTATATTACAAGAAGAATGTGCAGAAGTTATCCAAGCAGTTAGCAAAATTAATAGGTTTGGCATGGATAATTTAAAACCTGGACTTCCAAAAACTAATCGTCAACACTTAGAAGAAGAACTAGGTGATCTAGTAGCAATGATTACTCTTCTTGAAAAAACAGGAATAGTAGATACAGTCAATATTGAAAAATACAAACTAGCAAAATTTGACAAACTTAAAAAATGGTCTAACATTTATGAACAAGATTAAAATTGCAGAAATATTTTATAGTATACAAGGCGAAGGGTTATATGCAGGAACACCTAGTGTGTTCCTTCGTTCTTTTGGCTGTAATTTCCAGTGTAGAGGTTTTGGATTACCTTTAGGTGAGCGTAGCACAGATCCTGAGGATATCGCTAAAGATATTTCTCAATTTAAGATCTATGAAGAACTACCGTTGGCTAAAACTGGATGTGATAGTTACGCATCTTGGCATCCTGCCTATAAGGATCTTAGTCCATTCATGACATTAGATGATATAAAAACTAAGATGGAGGGGCTTATTCCCAATAACACATGGAAACAAGGTAGTAATGATATTCATCTTGTAATTACTGGCGGGGAACCTTTATTAGGTTGGCAACGTGCATGGCCTAAACTCATTGAAGAATGTGCCGGTAATGGTCTGGTAAATGTTACATTTGAAACTAACGGTACTCAAGATTTAGATCCTAAATTTGCAGAATGGCTCAAACATCAAAGTGATGTTGAAATAACATTTAGTATTAGTCCTAAACTCAGTTGTAGTGGAGAAACATGGGCAGAGGCTATACAACCAATTATTGTAGCCAGTTATAACGAATTAGGCACTGCCTATCTAAAATTTGTTGTGAGCAATCAACACGATGTTGACGAAGTTGATCGCGCTGTAGAACAATATCGCCAAGAAGGCTTTGAAGGTCAAGTGTACCTTATGCCAGTTGGAGGTGTTGACAGACTGTATCACTTTAACACTAAGCAAGTTGCACAATTATGCATGGATAAAGGATATAAATATTCTCCTAGATTGCAAGTTGATATTTGGAATAACGCATGGGGAACCTAATGACTCAAATAATAATCACAAGAAAACAATTTGAAAAACTTAAAGAAGTATTTGACATGTATGATGCTGTTGATCGCATTGTCTGGCATGAAGAGTCTATAAGTGGAATTGGTGCTAATATCACTATCGAGTTTGATCCAAAGTCCACTGTAAAGTTAGACATAACAGATGTGGAGAGTTGGTAAATGATAGAATTTTTTAAAAAACTGTTTAGCAAACCTAAAGCAGATCCTGTTTCAGAAACAGACAAGGAAGAAGCAACAAGAAAAGGTGAGCCATGGGTAAGAGTCATTGATACTAAAGTAAATGTAGAAAATCCACGAAATGGATTTTTTGAACTTGATTGGAACGAACATTTTATTGCATTGCTTAAATCTAATGGGTTTAAAGGAGACAACGATGAAGAAATTGTCGATAAATGGTTTAAAGAATTGTGTAAAAATATTCTTTCCGAAGAAGGTCTAGACGAAACGAGAGATTCGGGATATATTAATGTTGTTAACATCAACGATGCGAAAAAATGAATCAAGTTCAAGCATATGATTTTTCTTCATTACTATCACTGCAAGACAATTTAGACATAAAGACTATCTCGCAACAAATAATTGCAGAAGGTAGATATTTTAAGAATAGTCCAAAATATCAAACACAAGAAAATCTTTTTGCTAGACCTGAACCAGTTTGGTTGAAAATGCGTCAAAGTTTTATTTTTGGTTGCTTTCTTTATCTAGGTAAAGAAGTACGTATCAAAAATATTATGAGTTGGGTATTCATGACTTCTGCCAAAGATGCAGAAGATCGAGATAAACTATGGCACCATCATCATATAAACGACAACGACGGAACTACTGCTACTTTGAGCGGTGTTTGGTATGTAAACATTCCCAACGATGTTACTAACCCAAAACTTACAGGGACCGAGTTTTGTCCTAACTGGCCCGATCACAATCTTAATTTTTTTCAGGAGCCAAAAGATTTGACTTGGTTCATTTATTCAAGTAAACTATGGCATAGACCCGGTATCACTGATTCAGATGATTATCGTTTTGTTTTTGCAGCCGACATGGAATACTATCTATGACTTATATTTTGGTTGATACAGCCAATACATTCTTTCGTGCTCGCCATGTAATTAAGGGCGATGCAGATACTAAAATTGGTATGGCCATGCACATTATGTTTAACAGCATAAAAAAAGCATGGAATGATTTTGACGGCAGTCATGTGGTATTCTGTCTCGAAGGTCGATCGTGGCGTAAAGATTACTACGAGCCATATAAGCGCAATCGACAAGAAACTCGTGCGGCAATGACTGCTCGAGAACAAGAAGAAGATAAATTGTTTTGGGAAACATTCGATAAATTCAAAGAATTCATTAGTACCAAGACAAACTGCACAGTTTTACAACATCCGCAATTAGAAGCAGACGATCTAATCGCAGGATTTATCCAGTCTCACAAAGATGCCAGCCATGTGATTATCAGCACAGATAGTGATTTTCATCAATTGATCGCACCAAATGTAAAACAGTACAATGGTGTTATGGATACATTGACTACCATTGAGGGCATCTTTGATAAAAAGGGAAAATTAGTATTAGATAGTAAGACTAAAGAGCCCAAGTCTATTCCAAATCCAGAATGGCTATTGTTTGAAAAATGTATCAGAGGCGATACTTCAGACAATGTCTTTTCGGCATACCCAGGTGTTCGTAAAACAAAGTTACAAGAGGCATTTGACGACCGTAGTAACAAGGGGTTTGCATGGAACAATCTCATGTTGCAACGTTGGGTCGACCATACTGGCCAAGAACACAGAGTCATAGATGATTATCAAAGAAATGTTACTCTTATTGACTTAACAGCCCAACCCGATCATGTTAAAAAATTAATACAAGATACAATCAGCACCAATACCAACGAACCTAAAAATATTGACCAAGTTGGTATTAGGCTGCTTAAATTTTGTAATCTTTTTGATCTGCAAAAAATTGCAGACAGTATTCAACTATACGCAGAACCATTTCAAGCGAGGTACAAATGAATGTAACAGCAAAACCTATTGTAGAAGGTAAGTTTTGGATTATCGAACAAAACGGCGAACGAGTGGCTACTCTACATAAAAAAGAAAACAATAAGTTTGTTGTTTCCTCAAAAGATGGAGAAGCCTGCTTCAATCGCAAAGACGATCTAGTCAAAGCATTTGGCAAAGACTTTTTTCAACCAAAGGTCAAAACAACTGTATCCGATGCAGTAGATAAAGAGGTACATGGATATCCGGCTGCATGTAAGCCGTTTAATGCCATGTATGATGTTCAGAGACGATTGCCCCTTTATACAAAAAGTTCACAAAGTAAAAGTCTCTACTGTGCCGGTTATTATGCTATTCAATTTAATAAAGGCTGGGTTAGAAGTTTTTGTCCTAAACTTATTACTGTTGAACGCTATCCTTATAAGGGACCGTTTAAAACAGAAATCGAGTTAAAACAGGTTATCAGTAATGTCAAACCAGATTAACACTTACCCGCTGGTCAACTTTATTCAACAGATAAAGGCAGCAGAACTGAGTCAACAAAAAGAAGTAAAAATTGACATAAAGACTGCTAAACAGATTGCATTGACCTTAGCAGAAGTATTAGCCAAAGTTAATCAAGACTACGATACTTTGCTAAAAAATCTACAAAAAACTACAGGCGAAACTGTAACTGTTCAATTTGACGGTGGGGGATTTTCGGCAAATTAATTGATAAATATGCGTAGTTAATGGAGTTCTTATGAGTAGACCAAAACCACGCATATTGCTTGAATACACTAATAAAAAAAATTATAAGTGTGAACAAGTATTAGATGCCGAAGCAATATGGGCCGTTTTTTACAAGGGCAAGCCTTTCAATTTGAAAAGTTTTAACAGCCTAGTCAATTATCCTGGACCAAAATATAAAAAAGTTAGTTTTAGTAATCCCGGACATGCAATTAATTTGGCTAAAAAATTAAACAGCCAATTTGGTTGTAATGATTTTAGTGTTGTTGTTCTCACCAGTGGTACAATACTGAAATGATTACACAAGAATTGTACACCAAATTTTTCCTTAGGGAGTGGGGGAAAAGTATTGACGATGCCAATATACATTTGCATAGACATACATGGTGGTACAATACTCGATCAAAGGATTCTGGAGGGTTAAGGCTCACAGATAAAGGATTGGAATTTTTGATCGGTACATTAGATTTAAAATCATACGAAATCCCATTTACAGATAACATAGAATTAAATCCCCAATTAATTATATTTTTGGATAGATTTTTGGACTGTCCTTACTTCTTAGGACCACAAAGTTTAACCGTTTTTTCAGAAAAAAAGAGTTTTGAACTAATGTTGTTTTCCGACGACATTCGAAAATTTGGGCTAATAAAAGCCTTAAAAAAACAGAAAAAACAAGAAGAAAACAGTTGACATCATGCTCCTAATTGCATATAATAACAACATCAACACTTTA
>JACCDG011400464.1_pt1 | contig 14045 bp, 13 predicted proteins | sample 7442471 | NCBI WGS metagenome assembly JACCDG01 (sample SAMN15323444, study PRJNA562643) | freshwater metagenome | isolation source: river surface water | place: USA:Blue River Watershed | collected 2017-08-17
CCGTGGAGCCTGTGGCACCTTGAGCGCCTGTGGCACCATCCGACCCATTCAGACCTTGGGCACCCGTAAACCCTGTAAATCCCATTATACCTGTATCACCCGTAGTTCCCAGATAGATCATGTAATAGAGACCTGATGGGCCGGTGGGACCTACTGGGCCGGGTTCTCCTGCGGGGCCTGTTGGACCCATAACATAGTAATAATAAGGGCCGGTGGCGCCGGAGGCGCCTGTTGGACTAGAACAAGAGGAAGAGCAAGAGCAAGAGCACGTAGAAGAAGAGGGGGGACAAGACGAACTGGGTAGTGGGTCATATCGGATCATATAGATGGTATAGGGGTCACATGCGTTGGAGAGATTAGGAAGATGAAAGGTCGTTTCTCCATCCCCCTCTCCATAATATGTTCCAATGACATGAAAAAGAGCAATGTATGTGGTACGAGAGACCGGGGTTCCATCGCATACGAGAAAACCAGGAGGCTGATATCCTGTTTTATTAGAAACGATTGTACCAGGTGGAACGGGGCCACACATTGGGAACTCTTTCACTTCCAAAGGGACGGTAGAAGGAACAACGGGGTCGGACGGAGTTGGCTCAGGAGGGTGGAAGGGGAGAGGGAGTGGATAAAGGGGCTTGGGAGGAATTCGTTGAAGGGCGAGGGTCTGGAGGGGTATCATCGGTACTGGCATGACTTGACCACAACACTGTCCTTGACGGGCCAGACGGGAGCGAAAGGCAGACATCGGGCCGTTGCTGTACTGTTGTGTGTGGGTGATTGTTTTACGAAAGGTGATTGTTTATGCGGAAGAGAATCCAATACAGATGCTCAAGAGGGTAAATCGATTGGCATTGGTCACATTCATACGAATGGCAACGGGGCGATTTACTGCGGTGATATAGGGACCAGCGGGTGTGAGTGTATTTGTACTGACTTCCGTGGTAATCGGATTTATGGTAGTTCCAGGGGTGACAGTGAAAATGGCGGAAGGGCCAATCAGTGGGCCGTTTGCTGTACTGGTAAAAGGCACGCCGGTCATGTCATGAAGCGAGAGGATGGCTGTACCAGGGTCTTGTCCCGTTGTGGAATACACCATCGCCAGATAGGCAATACGAAGCGCAACAGGTTGATAAAATATGAGAACATTGGCGGCGGTAGGGACTGTAATACCTGCGGTACCATTATTGTTGGTAAAGGAGAAGGTGGTCAAATCACGATAGTTGGTTCCGGGAATATTCGAAATATTGGGACCGGTAGGACCGGTAGGGCTTTGTACTCCAGTAGGGCCCTGTGGGCCGGTAGGACCTGTTCCAACTGAGCCAGTGGGGCCGGTTCGGCCGGTAGAGCCGGTTGGGCCAGTGGAGCCCGTTGGGCCCGTTGAGCCTGTTGGACCCGTGGGGCCCGTAAAGCCGGTTGGGCCCGTGGAGCCAGTGGGGCCAGTAGAGCCAGTGGAGCCTGTAGAGCCAGTGGAGCCCGTTGGGCCAGTGAAGCCGGTTGAGCCGGTGGAGCCCGTTGGACCCGTTGGGCCCGTTGAGCCGGTGGAGCCCGTAGAGCCAGTGGGGCCCGTTGAGCCGGTGGAGCCCGTTGGGCCCATAGAGCCGGTTGGGCCAGTGGAGCCGGTGGGGCCCGTGGAGCCTGTTGAGCCGGTGGAGCCCGTGAAGCCCGTTGGGCCAGTAGAGCCGGTGGAGCCCGTTGGGCCCGTGTAACCTGTTGGACCGGTAGAGCCGGTGGGGGCCGTGGGGCCCGTTGGGCCCGTGGAGCCGGATGGGCCCACTGGACCCTGTGGTCCTACTTCACCAATTCGGATGACGCTCGGTACCTGACATAAATTGCTTCCCACTGCGGAGGGACATGAGATGGCAGGGTCTGGTACACAAGGGGGGCGGCGCGAATAACATTGGGCTCGTAGCAATTCACTCGAATTCATGAGAGTGGCCCTTCTACCTTTATGGGATGGGAGAGAAGAGAGTAAGAGAAGAGAAAGAGTAGGGCTTAGGCACACTGTTCACAACATGCCCCAGGAGTTCCCAATACGTGCGCACAGGAAGGACATTGTGAAGCAAAAGATGTGCCCTGTTGAAGTTGAAGGAGTGGGCAGATAACAGGGGTTGGACCGGTTTGGATCACGGTGGAGCTAACACGAATGGTACTGGCGGCAAGCGTACTGGGATTGACCAGTGAGGAATAAATCGTACTGTATGCATATACGACAGTGGATTGATTGGCTACCCATCGTGTTTCTTTGGGAGTGCGACCCGTACATGTCGCCGTTCCTGCTCCAATCGCATTTCGTGTCTGATAGGTGACAAAGGTTGGCTCACATACCTGTTGATAAACGGTCTGCGTACATGACGCATAAGAGCTAGATGTCAGAGGCACGCCACTGCTAATTGTGCGGATGATGGAACTAATCGGCCGGATGGTGCTGATAACGCTCGATTGAAAGACCGTGGGCTGATAATATGCTTTATAGAGTGTCGTATTCTGTTTTCGTTGAATGATATCACTCGCATTCATGTTGTAGGGGATACTTCTTCTTTTGAAGAAGAAATACAAATATTCTTGAGGATGATAGAGAGAGACAGACATATACACGGAGAGAATGGAAGTTGAAGTGCCGTATCGTTTGATTATCACCATCGTTGTCATTGCGATTATCGTGGGGGGCGTAGTCTCTCTGATGTATTCCACTCCCGCGTATCCTCGTTTGCCAATGGGAAGTACGTATGGTGTAGAGGGATTTGTCCCACGAAATGTGTCAGAGAGTCTCCGGGCACTCCCTGAAGCAGAAGAACTCCTCTCGTTTTTGGATAAGGCGGGAGCAGGAGAGGGAACAAGAAGCTCGCGGAACGCTGTCCGAAGCGAGCTCGAATTACTCCTCCATAAAATGGCTGCGCTGGTAGCAGACTTAACCTCGAGTGAGCAACTTGTAAATCAGACCCGTCATTTGCCGTTTGAAACAGCACATGACCGATTGGTAGTAGGGGAACTCTGTGGGATGTGTCTTCAGCAAACCATGAGCGCGCGCGATTTAGATATTCTTCTAGAAACATGGCGCGAACGTGGTGTCTTGCTTCTCCGTAAATTATGTACGATAGAGAACCTGACGGAGACGGACGTGTTGTTTTCAGAAAAGTTATGGACCAAGGCATCCGAGCGAGTTCGTGATGTAGCAACCGCCCGATGTGTCAAGCCTCTTCCCTCCTTGGCGCTCGGTGCGCGAGATGCCGTTCCTTTTGAACCGGTGCGACTTCAAGGTGCTCAACCCTACACCTATACCTATGGCGGGTTAAGCGCGTCGGGATGGAATGGAGCAGTGTAATTACAGGCCCATTCGGCTCATTCGTTCCATAATATCATTCATGGATTCGACGTGCGCTCTCTGTTGAGCAGCCGATGCGGCACGGGCAGCCTGAGACTCGGCACGAGCCGCCCGATTGGCCTCACGAACCGCTTGCTCGGCAGCCACTCGGTTGCGATAGGCGCTCTTTGCGGCACGGGATAGACGAGCACGACGCTGAGGGGCGTTGGGCATGTCAGGGTCATATGCGGGCTGATTCAGGTTCATGCTATGAGGGAGCATATGCGCAATGGAACGATGAATGTTGCGATGTGAAACGCGCTTTCCTCGCTTGGGGTGGTAACTGTGACTGGCGATGCGAAATTTATTATGCTTCAGGGTATATTTCTTGGGCTTATTCTTTGCCATGGAGCGGAAAGCATGACGATGACGAGACAGTCTTCTGGTACGGGCCGGCATGGAAATGCGATTTCTATTGGTAGGGGATATTTTTGGATACACGGGGGAAGGAGGAAAGAGGAGAAGAAAGACGAGGGTGAGTTAGAGCACGACGGAAGAGAGGCGGACACTGTTCTCCTGTTTTTGCTTTGTAAGTGGAGGAACAGTTAACCGGAGAGAAGAGGGGGAGGAAGAGGGGGAGGGGGAGGAAGGGGAAGAGGAAGAAAACCAGCGCCGAAGTATTTCTTCTTTCCCCAGTGTATATCTCCAAGGAAACGGATAGGGGGAAGAGGCGCTCTTAAGATGTTGTGCGACTCTCTTATTCTGACTACAAATCCATTTCCATTGACGGTCCCATAATATAACCCATTGTGCTGGGTCGCCTCGAGAAAGAAGTGCGACATAAAGTAGTTCGGCCCATGCCTCCGTCTCTGCCTCTACGTGGTCAATCCCCTTTTCCTGTTTATCCAAACAAGACGCATGTTGAAGCTCGTGGATAAGCACACGTGTCGCATCCTCTGCTCGATAAATCACAATGGTGTCTGGACGACATGGATAGGTATAGCCACCATTGATATGTTGGGGTTGAATGGGCTCATGGGCAGAAGAAGGGAACGTGCGAAGGGAGGGGGAGGCAAGAAAGTAAATGGTAAAAGGGGCGACCTGTTTTGTATGAAAGAGGCGGAGAATTCTCCCCCACAGATTCCAGGGAATATCCTTCATCGGGGAGAAAGGAGGGGAGGAAACAACGATTACACTGCCGTATTCACATGTTGCGTAATGGGGAGTTGCGGTAGGAGAGCCAAGTACATGCTGTCGGAGCCGGAGGGCATCAAAGTCAGAAGGACGATTGCATTCTTTCTGAAGCCAGGCCCATTGCGTAGGGGGAATTTGCGGACGATGCTTCCATGAAGGCGGCGGATGTCTATTCTCTTGTTGAATACGATGAAGCAAGAGAGGAAGAAAGGAATCCATTCCACGGGGGAGTGATACAAAGAGTTATGCTATTTGAGGAGAGGAGGAAGAGGAAGCCCGTATCCGATACAATTCACGTGCAATAGAAAGCTGAACATGTTCCCATAAAATGGGAATGCGATACGATGTGACAAGCATCCATCCCGCGCCGGACTCCGCCATGGCAAGAAGACGGAGAAGGGACGCGCGCTGGCTTGGAGAGGTATCACGAAGCCATGGAGTGTGATAGATTGCCTCTATCCAATACATAATCATATCCGTCCATCGCAGGTTTCGCTGAAGACAGATATAGATCCAGTTCCGCAGACGGGTTAAAAATGCCGCAGAGGCAGGTGTAGTAGACCATTCTTCCACGGTTTGTTGGAAAAAGGTGTGCCATTGATTTACAGGTGGATAGTTTTGGGCTTCATTGTATCGTTGGAGGAGATAGTCTTCACCCCCTACCGGGATTTCGAGGCAAAAGTCTCGTAGACGAGAGCAAAGAGGCAACTCGGTCGTCAGGAGAATCGCAAACCCATCGTATTGTTCCAGGCACTCCTGGAGCTGAAGCACGGACTCGTCTGTTAGCAAATGAGCATGATAGAGAACAAGATATCGGGTTTTTACAGCAGAGGAAAGGAGACACAGGTCTTGTTGGCCGGTCCAACGTGCCAGAATGGTTTGTAGAAAGACTTTATCCGACATGGACATTCGAGCAACGTCGAAACCGAGATGGAGAGGAGACTCTTCATAAGGAATGCTCTTTCCTGCGGTACCATCATCTTCATCGTCTGGGTCAGAAGAATGGGAGGGTTTGTTCAAATAAAGGGTATTGTCTTGACGAACCGTAAAGTCCTCGAGAAGGGGAAACTGTTTGCGTGTCTGTGTCTCGATATAACGTAGAAGATGCGTGCGCTTTCCACAACCAGGAGGGCCACGCCAAGCATAGCTGGGAGTGGAAGAGGGAGAGGAAGAGGAAGAGGAAGAGGAAGAGGAAGAGGAAGAGGAAGAGAGTGGGACGGAAAGAGACGGAAAGAGATAGGTCGACATGTTGTACAGGAGGATAGAGAGGGCTTTAACTTAAGGATGCGGTGTTAAGGTCGCAAACAAAGAAGGTGAGGGGTCTAAGGGATATCAATGGTCGAACAAGAAAAAAGAAGAGCGAGTATGGTAGGTCCAACATTGCTCACGATACCGTACCAAGCGTTTGAGGTCGATCATGTGTATTTGACCCCTTTCCAAATGGATAAAAATGGAAAATGGATTGCCCATCTAACCTACAAGGACCATTCGATTGATTTCCAGGATGTGAGTCTGATGACTCCGCCTTTGCGGGTGGTAGATTATGACCCCCATAGTTCTCGTCTGCGTCTGGATTTGACCACACATCTTAACTTTCACGTGAAGTTGAACATGTTCTATGAATATCTAATTAGTACGTTCTATCTTCACCAACAGGGGTTTCTTCATATGAAACATCGAACGACGGAAGACATTCGTCAGATGTTTTACTCTCTTCTAGATGGTCAGTGGTTATCCGTCTATATCTATCCCACGACACTGGTACGACGGGCAGATGGTCAGACGTGTCATATCTCAGATATCGTGACGGGTGATGTGATTCGGTGTATCATTCGTTTCCAGGGTGTGTCTCAGCTCCATCATCGGGATGGTATGAAACTGCGCCTTCATCATTCTGTACCGATTGTATGGGCAATTGAGGGGAAAAAGACGAATGAGGAGAAAGTGGCATGAGGAGGGAGAGAGACTAGGTACTCATCACGGACATGACAAGGGAACTATAAGAGATGCCGAGAGATAAACAAGAAACGACTAATAAGAAGTACATCATGCTCTTGGGCTCTTGTAGAAGATAGATAATCGACGCACCAAAGAAGATAATGGTTCCGACAATGGTAAGAGGCCAGACCTTTGTCATCACTTCCGAACGCACCTTTTCCCATTTGCTGTCACTTCCAAGCGCCTTTGAAGTGAGAACAAACGAGGTGATAAAAAGAGCCACGGATATTGCGCCAGTAATGGCGGCGGGTGTGATCGAATAATCGAATGGTTGATTTGTACTCATTCTATCCAGAATCATATACTTTAATTTGATGGAAAAGGGCGAGGACGGGGGGTGCGAGGACGGGGGGTGCGAGGACCAGGACCCTTACTCGGGTACCATCGAACACAAAAGGGTGCTTATGGACATTCCAAGGGAAAGTGAGCATACCATGACTAAGAAATACATCATGGTCTTTGGCTCTGGGATAAGAAAATAGGCCAAGACGATAAAGAAACTGAGAATCGCGAGCAGCGTGAGGGGCCACGTAATCGTCATGACTTCCGTTTTTACTTGTCCCCATGTTTTGTCATTACTCTCGAGTAATACGGAGGTCTTCGCAATTGAAGCAATAAAAAACCCGATGGGGATAAGACATCCAAGTAGTAATCGATTGTATACTGGGTTGGACCAGAGCAAGGACCATGTCGAATTTGATCCAGATTTTTCTTGGGATGGTTGATTTGTGCTCATTCTATCCAGAAAGACATACTTTTATTTATTGGTGGAAGACGGGGACGGAGTCGAGGACGAGGACGAGGACGAGGACGAGGACGAGGACGAGGACGAGGACGAGGACGAGGACGAGGATGAAAGATTTGAAAAAGAAATGGAGGGAAGGCGCACCGTGATGGGTTTCACACCAAATACCGTAATCATCACAATGATGTATAGGATGAGGAGTTGTCCTCCAATCATTAGAATGAGGTCCGAATACGTAGTGTTCATTATCGAAGGGGCGGGGTAGGGCGGATTGTCTCTTCCTAGAATAGGAAAATAAATGGAAGAACCGGTTAAATACAGGGCAAAACGTTCCACGGCGAAGCGGAAATTAACATTGGAAGAGATTGGTTCATGTCATCCATCCTTGAAGGATAGGAGGAAGGGGAAGGGAAGGGGGAAAGGAAAGGGATGTCTCCCTGAAGAAGTATATTCATCCATTTCTCGTGGAACACGGCGCATGTCAAAGCAGAGAGAGAAAGAGAAGGAACAGGGAGATGGAGGAGACTCGGTGTATGCGGCGGTCGGATGCGCCGAAGGCGCAGACCATTGTTTCCTGGATAAAGCGACAGGGGTTTCGGAAGAGAAAAAGACCATGCTCCGTAAGTCGTATCTGCGTCCCCGACGTCCTGCTGCCTGGCGAAAGAAACCCAACACATGGCTAGACAATTTTAATATTCAGCATGTGATGGAGCAATATGAAGTGGCATATCCCTGGTTTCACTTTCTCGGCGTATTCCCCATTGATTTCTCCGCACCGGACCCTTATCGCAAAAATGGTAAGCTCCAGTGCTTGAATCAAGAGCTATGTACATTGGATTTGAATAAAGAATACAAACGGGGAATACGTGGAATTGGAATGGTGTTTAATCTAGACCCTCATGATAAAGGGGGAAGTCATTGGGTGGCACTTTGGATTGATATTCATGAGTTCGAGAAGGGACATGCTATGGCGGGATTCTTTGATTCCTATGGATATGAAGTGCCCGAAATGATTGGGCGATTTATGCGCTCCCTTCAGCTCCAAGTCAAAAAGTGTATGCTCGGTTATAATGCCAGGAGGTTTCAGTATGGGGGGTCCGAATGTGGTATGTTCAGTATCTATTTTCTGATTTGTATGATTCACGGTATACCCTTTGACGAATTCTGTAAAGATGCGCTTCATGACCGTTCCATGCTGGAACTGCGTTCGGTCTTATTTGGGGAATGAGGAGACGGGGAGACACGGGGAGAGGAGGCGGAGAGGAAGGGTAAGCAGGATCCGACGTGCTTATGACTATCTAAAAGATTTATCGGGTACAGATAGGCAATGTCTTCTTCTACCTATCGTCCGGCTGTTTCATCCTCGTCTTCTGTATCAGGGGCGTTTTTTGGTCAGGGAAATACACAAACACTCTACACGGTTCTTGTTCAAGATTTTGAGGAGAAACATGCGCTGGAGCCGGTTCATCGAGAGAGATTGTCTAAAACACTGACCCATTATCAACACGAGGTGTTTAAAAAATGCGGTGCGGAGGAGTCAAAAGGACTGGGGAGTCTAAATCGCGAAGTTCTCCTGGCATGCTCCAGAGATTTCCGTCATTATTTGGAACGAAAGGGGGCGATGGGCGCGGGAGCGGGAGCGGGAGGAACAGCAAGGGGCTCTGCCGTAAAGAACGTGATGGATGACGGTTTGTATCAGGAGACGTCCCAGCGATTCGAGAAAATGAATAAGGAGCGACAGGGTGTGAAGGCACTTCCTCCACCCGCACCCGATTTCCGTATTTCCCTATCAGAGGATGGTCCCCCTGCGGCGGAGCTCTTTGAGCGAGCCAAACGATTGAGAGAACAAGAGGCGCTCCGCGCCGCATCATTGGCTTCTGCGGATGCGGGGCTCCAACAGCGTATCCAAGCCGATTCACACTTCCGGACACAACAGACGACACAGAATCGGGCTTCGGAGGATCTTGCGCTTGTCCAAACACAGTCACAGTCACTCAACAAGGTCGTCTATCCGTCGCCCTCTATGGACACAACCCTCATGGTGCCTCCTGACCGCCGAGACATGCTCTTGGTGCCTATCGGGTCCTTTGATGGCATGAATCCAACGCAAGCGGCAGGAAATCCAACCTTGGCCCAACCAAGTGGTATCACGACGGAGGAGTCTCGTGTACTGCCCCAGAGCATCGTGACCAAGGAAGAGCCCGTTCTTCATTACCGTGAAGTGGAGAATAACCTTTTTCTGTATTCGGCGGACCGTGACTGGCTGAGAAATAACAAAGAGAATCGCTACCAATTTACGGTCCAGTTTGACCCCGCCGCAAATGGGCAGAGTTTTGGCGTGAATCTATCTGCACAACATCGCTTTCGGAATATTGTTCGGATTGAGCTCGTAAAAGCCATCTTGCCTGGAGAGAACCTGGATGTGACCGTTCAGCGCACACGCGGAGCAAACACAACATCCACTGGCTTTCAACATAATTTATTAAACTTCCCTTATGTGACTGTACGAGTGGCCGAACTAGAGAATAATAATTACGGTACAGACCAGCACTTGGACCGTAGTTTTGGCGTACTCCAGTATGACGCACAATGGCTATCGGATTCAGCAACACAGGGCGCATGTAGTAAGGGATTTCTTGCGATGATTCCGAAGTTCTTGAAGTGCCAGCGGGAATATTATCCAACACCGTTGTCCACGCTCCAGAAAATGACCATTGAGATTTGCCGACCCAATGGGCAACTCATAAGCACATCATCCGATACCTTTGATATTGGCGGTGTCATTGGACCACAGACAGGGGAAATCATGGGTGCGGCCTTCCCTTTTACCAATACCATCAAATACTCGGAAACTCCCTTGACATACAACGTGATGGTTCCGATTGTGAATGGCTCTCCTGCGAACTTCTATGTGAATACGACCAAGTGGTTTAGTAAGTTCGAAATGTGTGCGGGCGATCGCATCCAAATCAGCGGATATAGTTATTCCGAGGAGGCACTGAATGACCCAACACATGGTTCGGCCCTTCGGGCTTTCTGTCAATGGATCAATCGACCAGAGGGCCATGTCGTACTCGATACTGCCTACAGCATTGCCTTTGACCTATCCAGTGGAACGACGAATATGCGAAACGGCGCGAATGAAGTGGGATATGCCAACTTTCTGGTCATCCCTGCTCGTTACAAAGACCCTACCACGGGAAGCACAGAGTTGGACCCCTTTTCCGTGGATTTTGGCGCAGTACTCAATGCGTTTGGTGTGGCTCTCCAGTCTCCTGTCCGTCTCATTAATTTGAATAAGCAGACTTCACTTGTCTTTCGTATTATTACTCGTGAAATGGATGCCTTGCCACAGCTTCGTCCAGATAATAATTATTAAGCGGTACGTGGTATGCGAGAGGCGAGAAAGGTGAGAAAGGCGGCGAAAGAAACGGGGGAGACGAGAAGGGGAGCGAATACCCGTAATCGTGTGAGAGTGGATGGTTCGCAATAAAGCTACAGAGAGAAGGATAAACGAATTATTATTCTCCCTGTAATTAGGATTGATGGTACCGAATATCATCGGCTTTGTCGTACTTCTCTTGGCCTTGATGGTCGTATTTCAGTGGACGAGAGATAAGGGGGGTGGTATGGGAGAGAGAGTCAGTATGGGAGAGAGAGGAGGAGTAGAAGGCTTTACCTTTCCGGTCGCAGAACATCAGAACTTTGTGGAAGAGTCTCAAAAGAAGCTCAATTCCCTGACAAATCTTATTAATCTAACAGACCCTGTTCTTCCTGTTCAGACTGTTACTGCGAAAGCGTTCTATGGAGCAACACATGGCGTGAAACCAACGGGAACAACAGACCAATACGATTTGGAACCCAAAACGACATTTGAAGTGCCAGATGCGATGCCTTCCTCGCTTCTTAAGGCCATTGGTTGTCAGAAAGCACCCACTACGTGTGCGGCATTTGATGATACTACCTTTGCCCAAAACTGTGGAATGAGCTTTGACCGTGAAGGAATGGGGTCTGATGGAAAGCCACATGTTGGAGGCTTGTTTGTGGCCCCTGATGACCGTCAAATCCAAACCGAACGAGCGAGAAAGGTCCGAGAAACAGGGACGCCTCCCTATGACCCCTACAAAGTCTACCAGCCTTCGATTGGCGTGGCGAAACCGGGCACCTTTGCCCTTACAAAAGACCAATGCGTCGTGGTAAAGGAGAAAGTGGATTGCGAGGCCAAACAGACGTTTACTAGTCCGAACTGTACGCAGTGCTTTCCTTCTCAGGGCTTTTCTCGTGTAGGGCCCGAAACACCACGAATCCCTTCGATGTTGTATCTTCAGGGACAGGGCACCGTCTCCGTACAAAGTCCAGACAATACCATTGCTCTTGCTTCATCCACTCTGGAACCGGATAGGACCATCAAAGTACAAATTCCCGCCGATGCCGAGGGGAAATCATTTACCGTCCTTGTGGAACAGGATTCGCGCCTTCCGACCTATCTCTCAGGTTATCTGGAAGGACAGACCGGACGAGGGGCCTTTAAGTTGGATATCAATTCCTTGATTCGCGTGGACCAGGAGACGGGGGCAAAGCCCCGAATGATGGGCACGAAGAGGGTAAATGGCTTTCGCGCACTCTCCTTTGTCCCTGCTACGAAAAAGACACGAATGCGCCTGGCATGTATGATTCCCTTTTCGTTTCTCAATATGTACGAGCCGGATGCGATTACATGCGACAATGGCCCTGTCATTACAAAAGAGGCATCTGCTACCTTTCTGGAATCCGACCCCTGCTATGGAAAGGCCAATCAGCCAGGAAATTACAAACTTGAATGTCTTCAGGGCCGATGGATTGCGCTGGGAGGGACTGTCGAGGGCACAGGATATCCTTCCACGCCAGAGAAAGCGATGGCGCTTCAACGCCAGGGGGGTCGAGCCCTGGCACTGGATGATATCATGGATCAACTCTCCGTGAAAATTACGGCGGCCATTACCGGAAAACGGGACAATGGGACACAAATGGATGTTCCTGAATGGAATGAACTTTCCATGTGGGCACTGGGCATTCCCATCAAATCGCCGTGCGATGGCATACAGAAAGATGCGGGGCCTCTGTCCAAGGAGTGCTTGTCCTATTTATACGAGAATCGTGGTTCGGCGTCCCATGTCGGCTCGACCTATACCCTGCCTGCCGACAAACGGGCGAGTACCAAGGGGGCAGTCAAAGAAGGATGGCAGAATGGAGGAGAGGAGGTAAAAGCAGGGACCTATTCTTATCCGAACGCACCCCTCGACCCCCAGACCGCATCGGGATTGTCTGTAGGACAGAGCCTGGGAGGTGTAGAAGCGGTCAAAGAAGTATATGATACGGTTCATCGACGGGCGAATGATAACTCAAAAAAGAACACGGATCGCGCGCTGGATGTCAAGCAAGCCTATGGGATTGACCTCCCCCCTCCCTCTGCGAATTCGGTTCCCGGGCCCACTCAGGTATTTGCGGTAGGTCCCGATTATCGCTATACGAAGGGCGAAGCAAATGGTGTATGCGCACAGTACGGAGCAAAAGTCGCAACCACTGCCCAGTTAGAAGAGGCCCAACGGGCGGGGGCGGATTGGTGTTTTAGTGGCTGGGTGGCCGACGGGGGCGGGAAATGGCCCATAACCACGAATCCTATTCCAGGATGCGGATGGACAGGGATTAATTCCTGGACATGGCAGGACGCAGCGGGTGTGCCCAAAGCGGGTGTGAATTGTTATGGACCAAAGCCCCGTCCGACCGAAGTCCCTTCTGGTCTCATCAAACCCTTTAACGGGGATATGTGGGACCAGCCCACGGAGAAAACATACATTACTGTTCCGTCTGGCTACTTAGAGACAACGGGACCCCAACCCGCGTGTTTCAGTGGATTGTCGCCGGATGACGCCAAGAAAGGGTGTGACCGACTAGGAGGACAATGTGTCGGATTTAGCTACTCCAAGGATGGAGGAGGTCATGGATGCTATAAAGGAAATCATGCGGCGGGCTTGAACCGGAACGGAGCATACATGGGATATGTAAAAGTACCGAGTGGGGGAGGGTCAGAGCCGATTGATGGACGATATATCCGATTAGACTACAATCGAGCCGAGTGCTTGAATTTGGCACAGATTCTGGTCTTCTCTTCTCCAGGAGGGCCGAACATCATCACACCAAACACCAAAGTCACCAAATCCAGCGGATACGAGGGCGATATCTTTCCCAGTCAGAACTTTGTGAATCAAAAAGGTGGAGTTTATTATAATTTTGTTCACACTTCCTGTAGCGATGTTCCGTGGGTAGAGGTGGATTTGGGTTCCACCGTGCGGATTCATAAGATTGTGGTCTGGAACCGCCAGGATTGTTGTCAGAGCCGTATTCTCGGCACGGTCCTGTCCGTGTTAAACGAAGAGAAGGAGAAGGTCTATATCGCCAATCCGATTCAGTCGACGAATCAATCCTATACCTGGATGCCTCCAAATGGAGATGTGCTTGTCGATCAGGACCCGATTCCTGCTCCCGATCAAATGAAGGTATATGGTAATAATGGTTCGACCTCATGCGAACAGTATTGTCGTGGTGTAAGTGGTGGGCCATGGAACAATGAATTGCCCGCTTCCTGGAATGGAGCCAAATGCGTGGGACATTCCCCTAGTATTCCCGATTGTCAGTCGGGATTTAGTTATAACTCTTCCACGTATTGTTTGTGTGAAAAGACGGGGACAGGATGGGATACACGTGGATGGAGAGGACCGCCATAGAGCTACTCACGTATGCCAACGGGCCACTAGCGTATGCCGAAAAGGC
>JACCDG010293304.1_pt1 | contig 14044 bp, 13 predicted proteins | sample 7442471 | NCBI WGS metagenome assembly JACCDG01 (sample SAMN15323444, study PRJNA562643) | freshwater metagenome | isolation source: river surface water | place: USA:Blue River Watershed | collected 2017-08-17
ACACCGCGGGGTGAGTGTGGAAAGAATACTCTAGGTCGACGCCATCCAGTCGCACCACGTGGGCCACGGGGTCGCCTGCGCGCAACTGGCTGATCTTCTCGATGGTGTCCCCAAGGCCCATGACCACGACATTGTTTGCCACCTGCTGGCGCACGTTGGCACCGTAGTCTTGTGGGTCCGGGTCCTCTGCGGCAATGGAGCCCCCGACTTCATACGACTCGGTCAAGAACGAGTAAAATCTCTTGATGAGCGAGGATTTGAGCTTGAAGGTCTTGTAGCACGCCGCCTCCTCGACATTCTTGAGCTTTTCCTTTTGAGACTTTGCCGAGTGCGAGCCCCGGATGTACATCAGCGACAAGAACAGCTCGTCCACCCTTTGGCCACCCGGCGTGACGTTCGTGACCATTGGATAGTAAAACCCTGCCTTGAGGTACATTTGGGCCGCTGTGAAAAACATCGGGTTTGATAACATGACGCCCAGCCACACGAAGTCCTTGGTCGCGTTTTCTGTGACAAAGTGCATGAGGTGCTTGCCGATGCCCATGTTGCGGTATGTCTCGTTGACGTAAACGTCATAGATCTCCATGACTGAATCAAACAACAATGCCACGAGGTGTCCCAAGTAAAGGCGCGTGCCGTCGCCGCGCTGTTCGTAGGCGATGACAAGGTAGCCATCGCACGCGCTGTATATTTGACAAAAGTTGTTGGTCGAATACAAACTCCAGAGCCTTTTCATTTCAGAGTCAAGATTGACCCAATTCCCTTGGTTGAGCACCGCGCCCAAGTCTGGATTGCGAATCGCCATGATCTTGATGTGAGCATGTTCTGTGGGCAGCTGCGAGTCGACGTCTAGATACTGCGACAATTCAATGTACTGGCGGTTCTTGTCGTACCGCCCAAACACGTATTTTTCGTATACAATCACGCTCAAGTTGGGAAACCCTTGGGGGTCCAGATCTTTCAAGAGAGTGCCCAAAGTCCGTCCTGCATACACATACACGTCTGGGAAGTGAAGGAATACCTCCTGCACTTCTGGGATCAAGGAGTGGTGCATACCATAGAAAAAGTGCTTGATGACATTAGTTTGAAAGTCGGCATTGGAGTTCCTAGCCTCTAAGATCCCAGATATATCCACGTGCGTGATGTACATCTTTCCGAGCGATCTGTAATAAACGGTCGTGGCCTCCACCATCACGTTTTTGTCTGGGTTGTCGCCGAGCACCATGCGCACGATGTAGTTGATCGTGTCGTCGCCCGAGGGGGCGGCGGCATTCTTGCGAGCGTTGTTGTCTTGGAGATAAATGACAAATGTAGTGTTGCTAATCAGCCCAGGCAGCAGCTGCACCACTTTCATTTGTGTACACGGAGAATTTTTAGAGGTCCGTGGAGAGGCCTGCCCAAAAATTGACAAAACACGACAAACAAGTCCAACCCCCAAACAAGTCCACAGACAATCAAAACAATCCAGAAACCTTTTTGTGTCACCAAAAGTGTCATAACACGACATGGACTCTTTCGCCAACGTGTTTGATGACATGATCATCTTGAGCAACGCCAAGCTGGTGCCTTCCGGCGGCGGCGATGCGGCCATGAGGACATGGCGGGCGCGGCTGAGCGACATCAGCCCAAGCTACGAGCCGAGCGCGCAGTTTGACAACAACGCGACCTTGGTGTTTGGGTACCCCCCTGCCAACTCCGCAGCGCCCCAAGTCGTCGCCCTTGACATCTACATGACGACCGCGACCGTGGTGGTGCCGCTGTCCTTTGCAAACTTCACCGAGACAGCCATGCACACCATTGTCAAGTACCTGATCAGCACCATCAAGGCGATGGTCTCGTGCGAGTGCGCCAATGAGCTGCGCTTCCGACTGTGTGTGTACATCCCCATGCAGCACGCTGTGGGTGTGTCCAAGCTGCGCTACTCGCCCTACTTCACCACCAACGCGGAGCGCCCCACCAAGACGATCTTTGGACGCCCTCTGCCAGGCGTAATGTGTCGCTTTGACCTGGACTTTGTCTTCAACGAGGACTGGTCGCTGCGGACGCAAAAGAAGACGTTCTTGGACTTCAACGCAGTGGCAAACACCGCTGCTGGACTGAAGCTCTTTTGAAAAAAGGACAGTCAAACTGAAAAAGATAAACCATTCCCAAACAGCACTCCTAATCTCTCCCACCCATGCCCCTCCCCCGTGCCCCGTCCCTGTGCCCCTCCCCCGTGTCCTTCTCCCCTTTTTTAGTGGTTTTTACATCTCATTTAACTAGCTCGTGACCAAATCATATGACACGTTGAGCGCCTTGCACCTGTTTTGCATCTCCACCCACGGGGCACCAAATACATTGGGCGCGCCATACCCATCACACTTTTTGGGGTTTGACATGCTCGCAACGTCGTTCAGTACGATTTGGGTGGGCACCTGCTTGCCTGAAAACGAGTACTTCACAACGCGGTTGCGGTCGTCCACAGATGCAAACTGATTCATGCACACGAGCTTGTCCTTGGCGATTGAGCGCGTCCAATAGTCGGGGCATTGGCTTGGCACAATGTTCTTCAGCTGCCTCTTTTCTAGTATCTTCTGCTCCCTAGTTTTCTGGTAGACCTTTACGATGCTCCAAATCAGAACGAAGCCCACACCCAGTATGAGGGTAAAGAGGAAGACTTTCATGTTGGGATAGACTTGGATGCTCAAAAACAGCAGCAACATCAACGCCGCTAGAATCAAGTCAAACACGATCAAGATCACCTGGTTTTTGTCCCACATGTTTAAAAGTAAAACAGAAAAGAAAATTCGCGCCTCAGAATTCTTTCAAGGCTAGGGATCGAGTGCCGGCCTTGGACACATTTTGCGCCCGCTCCAGGGGCACCGGCAAGCTGCTAATGTCCTTGCGGTAAGCTAGGTACATCTCCACCTCCCGGATCACCTTGGGGACTGTTTGGTTGAGCACGATGCCATTGAGCCTACGCACCTGGCCGAGGATGTCAAAGGGCAGGTTCCTAGCGTGCTCCAAGTAAACGGAGCGCATGATGATCTCCAATTCGACCTCGGACTGCCTACCGATCGTGTGTCTGCCGTTCGATTGCACGTACACCTGGTAGCGGATCGCTTCTTGCAAGGCATCCATATTTTGCACGCTGAAAAACACCTCGCTGAGCTCGGTCTTGCTGCGGTTGGCGAGACCGGACCCGCCCGCACATGCCGCCGTCCTTGAAGGGGTATCTTCAAACAATTGGAAAGGAGCTACACGGTCAGTAACATCAACTCGCCCGTTCATTTGTACTTGTGCACATTTTATTTTGTGTAGTTTAAGTACAGAACATAGCAAATGTCTAAAGGCGTGCGTGCTCAATGGGAAAAAGCAATTAACACGTATGGATTCGAGTCTTACGATGAGGAGGCGCTGCAAGCCTATCTCGCCGCGAGCCCCAAGCTCTTGAAAAAGGCCATGAGCGGCGCTGGGTGCTGGGGTCCTTACCGCGGCGGGTCCTGTGGCAGCTGCGGCAATGTGGCGGCGTCTATGGAGGGCGGCGACTGTGGTGGCATGAAGATGCGCGGCGGTGGTGGTATGGGCAGCGTGAAGATGCACGGCGGCGACTGTGGTGGCATGAAGATGCGCGGCGGTGGTGGCATGGGCAGCGTGAAGATGCACGGCGGCGACTGTGGCATGAAGATGCACGGCAGCGGCGGTATGGGCAGCGTGAAGATGCACGGCGGCCGCATTGCGCTGGCGGGCGAGTACTTTGGCCTAAAGACCTCACCCCTAGTCGACCAAGCGGCGGCGACGGACATGACGCAAGTCACCGACAACTACGTGCGCCCCGCCGTGAGCGAGACCTTTTTCACTCAACAGCAACAGAGTGCGCCCTCGTGCGGCGGTGGGTGGCAACACGACCTCTTTGCGCACGCGCTCAAGACCTACCGCGCACAGAACAAGGGCCTGCGTTTCACCGCGCAGCAAAAGGGGGGCATGCAGACGCATTTCGACCAATCTTTCGATGCCGCGTTCAAGTCCATCCGCAAGGTGGCCTCCAAGACGAAGCACCTAAAAGTTGGTATGGTGGAAAAGGCCTTCAAAAAAAATTGAGAGGTTGCATTTAAAAGCCTAAGCAGACACTACCGCACCAAGCACAGCAACAAACTACAAAATGGCGCCCAAGGACCTCGCCAACAAGTACCGCAAGCTCGACCACCGCGAGCACGTCTTGCAACGCCCCCACATGTACATCGGCAGCGTTGAGACGGACGTGTGCAAGACGTGGGTGATGGACGATGCCACCGTCGTTTGCCGGGAGACGACCTACGTCCCGGGCCTGTACAAAATCTTCGATGAGATCCTGGTCAATGCCATCGACCATGCCACACGCCTTCGTGGCGATGCCAATGCCACACACCAGGTCAAGGCCATCAAGGTTGCGATTGATCGACAGACTGGGTACATCGAGGTTTGGAACGATGGCGAAGGCATCGACGTGGCACCCCACCCGGAACATAATGTTTACATTCCCGAACTCATTTTTGGATACCTCTTGACCTCAGCAAACTACGATGACAAAGAAGAAAAAGTCATCGGCGGCCAAAACGGCATCGGGGCAAAGGCTTGCAACGTGTTTTCCAAGCATTTTGTCCTGGAGACTGTGGATGCCAAGCGCAAGAAGCTGTACACGCAACACTTCAGGGACAATATGAGCGTGCGCGAGCAACCCACGGTCAAAACATGCGCCAAGAAGCCCTACACCTGCATCCGTTTCCTGCCAGACTATGCCCGTTTTGGGTGCGCCAGCGGACTGACGGACGACATGTACGCCCTCTTCAAGAAGCGCGTGTATGATGCGTGTGCCGTCACCCAGGCGGACGTCGCGGTGTGGCTCGACGGCAAGAAGCTGGATCACAAGACGTTTGAGCGCTACGTCGACCTATACATTGGCGGTCGTGGGGATAGCGCGCGGGCCTATGAAAAGATCGACGATCGCTGGGAAGTGGCGGCGGCTCTGAGCGACACGTCCGAGTTTCAACAGGTCTCTTTTGTCAATGGCATCTGGACGCTGCGCGGCGGCAAACACGTAGACTACATGGCCAACCAGATCGTCAAGAAACTCACCGACCTCATCGTGAAGCGTAAGAAGGAGACGGTCAAGCCGCAGCACATCCGAGACAACCTCGTGCTCTTTGTCAAGGCCGTGATCCCCAACCCAACCTTTGACAGCCAGACCAAAGAGACGCTGACGACCCCTTTTTCAAAATTCGGCGCCAAGCCAGAGCTTTCAGACAAGTTTATTGAGAAGCTCTACAAGACCGGCATTGCGGACAAGGCCATCGCGATCAACAACGCGCTCGAAAACAAGAGCCTCAAGAAGACGGATGGCAAGAAGAGATCGGTCATCCGCAACCTGGTCAAGCTCGAGGACGCCAACTTTGCCGGCACTGCGCGCAGTCACGAGTGCACGCTCATCCTCACAGAGGGAGACTCGGCTGCCACGATGGCGATCTCGGGCATTGATGAAGTCGGCCGCGACCGCTATGGCGTCTTCCCACTGAGGGGCAAGCTCCTCAACGTCAAGGACTGCAACGTCAAGAAGATCATCGACAACGAGGAGATCAGCAACCTGAAAAAGATCATCGGGTTGGAGACCAGCAAGGACTACACATCCACGGAAGCTCTGCGCTACGGCAAGGTCATGCTTCTCACCGACCAGGATGCCGACGGCTCGCACATCAAGGGCCTCCTCTTCAACTTGTTCCAGACCCTGTGGCCCTCTCTGTTCAAAATGGACGGCTTTCTGATCTCCATGCTCACGCCGATCGTCAAAGTCAAAAAGGGGTCCCGCGTGATGGAGTTTTACACGCTGACGGACTTTGAGAACTGGAAGGCGCAAAACACCGAGGGTGGTTGGGACGTCAAGTATTACAAGGGTCTGGGCACCTCCAACGCTGAGGAGGCGCGCCACTACTTCCGTCAGCTCAAGACGCTCAGGTACTCCTACAAGGACGCCGCGTCCGACGAGAGCATCGACCTGGCCTTCAACAAGAAGCGCGCCGATGACCGAAAGGCGTGGTTGGCGCGTTACGACCGCCAGGCCGTGATCGTCTTTGACCGCAATGCCGAAATCGCATTTCAAGACTTTGTGAACAAGGACCTCATCCACTTTTCCAACTACGACGTCAAGCGCTCCATCCCGAGCATGGTCGATGGTCTCAAGGTGTCGCAGCGCAAGATCATGTACGCGTGCTTCATCAAAAAGTGGGCCAAGGAGTGCAGGGTCGCGCAACTCTCTGCCTTTGTGAGCGAGAACAGCGCCTACCATCACGGCGAGGAGAGCCTGAACAACGCCATCGTCGGGCTGGCGCAGGACTTTGTGGGCTCTAATAATGTCAACTTGCTGAGTCCCAACGGCCAATTTGGCAGTCGCATCAAGGGCGGCAAGGACAGCTCCAGTCCTAGGTACATCTACACAGAGGTCGCGGCGTTGACGCGCTTCGTGTTCCGCAAGGAGGACAACCGCGTGTTGTCGTTCTTGGACGACGATGGCTACCAGGTGGAGCCAGAACACTACCTGCCGATCATCCCAATGGTCTTGGTCAATGGTGCAACGGGCATTGGAACCGGCTTTAGCACGAGCATCCCCTGTTACAATCCCAAGGAGATCATCGCCTGCCTGCGGACGATGTTGTCGGGTTCCATCACACCCGCTTTCGACGCGCTCCGGCCGTGGTACCGGGGCTACAAGGGCACCATCACACAGACGGAGCAAGGAAAGCTGTGCAGCAAGGGCGTCGTCGAGCGCCTGGCGGCAACCAAGTTGCGGGTCAAGGAGCTGCCCATCGGCATGTGGACAGAGGAGTTCAAGGAAATCCTAGAGTCCGCGCTGGACACAAAGCCTTGGCTCAAGTCTTACGAAAGTCACTTCACGGACGTGCGCGTCGACTTTGTCTTGCACTTTGCCTCCTCGGAGAGCCTTGATGCGCTCTTGGCCCCCGACGACAACGGCTTCACCAAGCTGGAGAATGAGCTCAAGCTCGTCAGCACCCGCAACCTGGGGACCACGAATATGTACCTCTTCAACGAAAAGGGACAGATCACAAAATATGCCAATATTGGGGAGATCTTTGAGGCGTTCTACAAGGTGCGACTCGAGGGCTACAACAGCCGCAAGGAGCTCCTCCTCCAAGAGTACAACGAAAAGAAGACGTACCTCCAGGCCAAGATCGTGTTTATCAACGAGATCATCGACGGCTCGCTGCTGATCCATGACCAGACCAAAGATGCGATCGAGGCCCAATTGCAAGACAAGTCTTACCCCATGAAGGACGGCGGCTTTGAATACCTGGTCTCCATGCCCATCTACACGTTTACGCGGGAGCGCAAAGCCAAGCTGCAAGAGGAGCTGAACCAGGTGCTCGAGACCATTCGTGTCCTCACTGCAAAAACATGCGAGGCCCTGTGGCTCGAGGAGCTGGATGAGCTCGAAGCAAAGTACGACTCGGAAGCACAAGCTTACATGGCGTCGTTGGAGGCCAAGCTGGGCGGCACGGCGGCTGCGGCCACCAAGAAACGGTTTGCAAAGAAAGTGGCTTAAGGCCGGCGCATCCACTTAAGGATAAAAATTGAAGCCGACATTTTTACTATTGTCGACAACATGGCAACTACACTCACAAAACCACTTCCGGTTTACAATCCGACGCCTTACAAAATTTCGACCATCACGGCCACAGGAAGCGTCAACACGGCCGTGAAATTAGACATTCTTTTTGAGAACGTCACCTTGGAAGGAGCTGAAGGTGGTGATGGCATCGTGTATGCAGAGTTTGGTAGCCGCAAGTCAGAGACCATTCACAAGGGGCACGCTAAGAAACTGACCGTGGCTCATAGGAAGCAAGAGGGAAAAAAAAAGCGCTTTGACAACCAGGTGACGCTCGTCTTTCGCTACTCTGAGCCAAAGCTGGGCACCGTCATGGTGAACTCTAAAATATTCAAAAACGGGCACGTGCAGATGACGGGCCTGAAGTTTGTAGAGCAAGGCATCAGGGTCGTTGACCTGATCATTGCGACATTGCGCACCATTGCCAAGGTGGACCCCACCATCGTCGAGGACGCCACCGCCATCAAAAATGTCGACTACCAAGTCCGCCTCATCAACTGCGACTTTAAAATTGGGTTTGAGATCAGGCGCGACAAGCTGCACACGTTGATGACGAGCAAACACGGCGTGATGTGCAGCTTCGAGCCCTGCATCTACCCGGGCTGCAAGATACAGTACTGCTACAACCAAGAAAATCCGATGTTGGACGGCATTTGCCGTTGCAGCAAGCGGTGCACGGGCAAGGCGTGCGGCGTTGGGGACGGCAACTGCAAAAAAATCACGATTGCGGTTTTTCAGAGTGGGTGCATTATCATCACCGGCGGCCAGACGTTGCACCAAATCCAAGAAGCCTACCAATTTGTGGGCAACTGCATCCGCAAGGACGTGGACTTTCTGTACAAGCGCCCGATCGAGTTGCCTCCATGCGACCCGCTTTGAACCACATTCTTTTCCACGTACTCTGCACACTTTCTTCTATACATTTTCTTTACTTTTCTTTACTTTTTCAGCAAGGCATCCAGCTTGGTGTTGATGTCTTCCAGAATCGTCGCAATGTTCTTGCCCTCGGGGGTCATGAAAAGGCGGGACAGGATGAAGTACAGCGGATCCGCCGCCAACAGGTCGGTGGTGTTGCACTCCGACTCGCTGTCGCTGCCGGAAGAAGAAGACGACGAATCCGACGAGTCCTTGCCCACCATCCCTGCTGCTTCTGCGGCGCCTCGCTTGGATGACCGGGAGCTGCTGACGCTACCCTTGTCGTTGTGGCTGTCGCTGTCGCTGTCGCTCTCTACGGAAAAATCCTCACCATCCAGATGGATGACCTTGACATCGCTCGACATGTTTTACCTTATCCTTTATCTATATTATACCCCAACAAACGAAAGCACGCAAATTTATTTGTCCCTATAAACATAATCAAGGCATGAGGTTGGGTCTCGTGTTGAGTTTCATCTTGTCTCTGCTGTTACTAAAGCGTTTTGTGTACAAGCGCATGTCCTTCTTGACAATCTTGCAGCTTACGTGCGTGCTGATTATCTTGATCATCGCGGTCGACTATGGATCGAAGCAAAGCAATGTAGAGTTCTACGTGGACGCTCAAGAGGAGGAGGCACAACACGAAAAACTAAAGTTCCTCGGCGATCTCCTGAAACAAGAAGACACTGGGGACAAGGAAGCCGGTGTCAAAGAAACCGGTCACAAGGAGTCATTTGTTGCGCCCGTGTCGGACTGCAATTGCCCCAACACAACCGAAGAGGTTTGTGGGGAAGACAATGTGACCTACCGCAATTCGTGTCTAGCACAATGCAACAACGTCAAGGTCCTCAAGTTCTCACCGTGCGACGCGCCTGCCGGTGGCGTGTCTTCACAGTCGGGCATCGAGATCATCGACGACCTCCGCATCGGGACCCACGCGCCCCTGAGCTTCTACTTTACGGTCTACGACATGAAGTCCTACCCATCTGCGGGGAGCAGGGCATGGTTTGACATTGCCAAGCGGAAAAATGACCTTGAGCTCATGTTTGCTAGGGTGCCCAGCATCACCAATCTAGAGGTCGAAAACGGCTTGTACATGGGTGACAACAGCGCCATCGGACCCTTCACGTCCGACCTGGGCATCAACTCCGGCGCGTTCACCATCTTTATGATGGTCCGCATCCAGGACCTCGTCGCAGACAGCACGCCCATCGACATCCTAAAGCTGTACGGTAACACACAAGACAACAACGCGCTCACGCTACGTTTGTCCGAGGTGAGCCGCGCCAACGTCATCCAGACTGCCAAGATATCTATCAAGATTGGGGGGAGTCCCAACTGGTTTTACGCAAAGATCAACAACAACACCAACATTCCATTTGATAGCCAGGTGACATACTTCTTTGCGATTGTGTGTCAACAGTCAAACGTGGAGTTGTTCATGTCGTCCTCCCTCGATCACCACATGCGCACAATCATGAAGTACGAGCTAAACAGCACCATCTCCCTCAGCAACAGGGCCATGGAGCTCAATCCTAGCAAGAACTTCAATGCCTTTTTCAAGACCTTTGGTGGCTATGATGCAGCCCTCCAGCCCGGAGAGCTTGACAAAGTCAGTGCTCACATGTTTATGGAGGAGAAGAAACAGGACAAGGTGTACATGCAGGAGAAGGAGCGGGCGGCCATTATGGAGAGCAAGATGAATGCGCTGAGAAAGTGCCCCTACGACGCAACGACGTGCAGCAAGTGTGAGGACATCAAAGATTGGTCCACACCGAGGGCGTTGATGGATGCTGACACAAAGTGTCTCTCTGAAATCAACCGCTTTTGCACCAAGAACCCGTACCACGAGCTTTGCGGCTGCTGGAACAAGATGGACAAAAATTACGATTCTAAAAAGTGCCAAAACCTGGTGCGGTACCTGACGAATGCAGAGTACTATGACCTGAAAGACCTCGATTCCTCGAGCTTGGATACCGTCAAAAAGTTGTACAAGCTGCAGGACGTTCCCCCTCCGACTTCGGCACCACCCATGACCTCCACGCCTCCTCCGCCGACGACGACGCGCCCCCCGCCAACGCCTACGCCCACGCGCGCGCCATTGCAATCGTTGGATGCCATGATGCTTGCCGCCGCGCGCGGGAGTGACATAGGCGAAGACGAAATGATGCGGATGATGATGGATAGGATGATGAAAAAGAAAAGGGACGAGGACAATGAACCCGTGGTGATGGACACCGTCGTGCCCGCGCGTCGTCCTAGGCCCCAAATGCCACCGCCGCCGCTGTTTGAAGACGAGCCACCGCGCGGTGTGTGGGGGTGGGTAAAGTCTTTGTTCACCTCGGACATTCCAGACAGCGTGCCTGATTGGCCTACACCGGAGGTTTGAGGCCCCAAAAGTTCTTGGCCATTTTGTTGATCGCTGGATACCCGCCGTCACGGAGGATCTGCTCCTGCGTCCTCACCGGGAGGTGGTACATGCCATCATAAAAGTGGGCGCCGTTGCGGGGCTGGGTGAACTTCATGGGATATGTTAAAAATCGATAGGGCACGCCATCCGACAGCTTGATGGCCGTCTCTTTGTTTTGTCCTCCGACCTTGTAATACAAGTACAGAGTGGGAGGGACGATGACCGTGCCGAGGCCGATGTAAAAGGAGTTGGGGTACAGCAAATTAATGACCGCAGCGTTGCCCTGCACCTGGACCTTGCCGCGATTGGGCGAGCCTTCAAACGCCTGTGCGGGCGATGCGTAGGGCAGGCCGCTGCCAGTGTAGCTGGTGCGGTAATCTGGTGGCGCTGCCGCCACATAGAAGATCACGCCGTCGTCCACAAAATCGTCTAGGTTGGCTTGCACGCGCATGTCGCTTTGGATTTCGCTTTGTTCATTGTTGTTTGCACGACAATAGACGTGTAAAAAAACCATTGAGTATAATTCATCATTACAAAATCTTTCAAGGGCGCCCACCATTCATGGGCAGGCCACCCATGGGACTGCTCAGGCGCGAGTAGTCAGAGCTGTAGTTGCCGTCGAACGGGTACAGGTTGATGTCGCGGTACCTGCGAACGTCGCAATACTTGGGCTTCTCCTCGCTGTCGGGGTTGGTTTGCTTCACGTGGGGCTGGTCGTACGTGCGGCCCAAGCCCAAGCCCGATGGATCGTTCACAGCAAAGGAGCAGGTGCGGTCGTCGCACACCTGCTTGTGCACCTCGGGCAACATGGTGGACTCTTGCACGCAGGGCGCGCACGAGTTCTTGAAGATGGCATCATCGCGGTTCTTCTCCATGATCCTTTCGCCGTTGTGGATGAGCTGCATGCGCGCCTCGTAAGAAGTCAGCGGGGTCTTTTGGAGCTCATAGGTCACTGCGCAACGGGGACGGTAGTCCGTGTAGTGGCGGCCATCGGACATGCGCGGCGGGCAATTGTAGTGCTTGTTGTCACATCCCGAGTCACACTTCAAAGACATGATTTACATTACACAGACAAAAAAAGCCATCCCCCGGAAAAAATTGATGGCTTGGACCTCCGATACCCACCAAAGCAAAACGATACCCACCAAAGCAAAACGATACCCCTAAAACAGAACAATACCCTACAAATGAACGTTCGCAACTGCCACGTGGATGCCTACGCCTTTGTCAGCAGTCTACCGGATGTGGACCTACAGACCGTTGCTCAAATGCGTTGCCTCAACAAGGATTGGGCGTTTGTGGCGGGACCTGAGATGGAGGCAAGGATGGTAAGGTTGATTGCCGACCACCTTCCAGAGATTCTGCTCCCAGATGGCACTTACCTTCCGGAGACTGTGCTGCCAGATCTCACTCAGAACACCGTGCATATCAAGGATACTTTGCTCGATCTCGGCAAGTTGGCCAGACTAGTTAAAATCTTGAAGGCGCTGAAAGTGCCGGCAGATTCCAAGGGACAGCCCATGCCAGACTTGGCGTGGGTCTTTAGTGCCTCATTTTTCCGTGACGCGCAAAACTGCAACAGTGTAGGGGTGTGCAATTCAGCACGTAGGATCATCGTGGCGAATACAGAAGCCTTCTTAGTGGACGTGCTGAAATTTGCGTCGCTCGTTAGGAAGAGCCCACTCACATTTCGCTTGTGGCATTACATCTACGCGTCCTTTTCCATGATTGTCGACGCAACCTCCCCAGAATGCAGAAATTGCTACACCGCATTGTGTAAGCTTGAGAGGTGCCAAAGAATTCGCGTGGTTCTGAACTTTGACAAGATGGTCTTGCCTGGAATTTTAAAGTTTCACTTCATTGAGCTTTTGAAAGATATAGAGCACACTTGGAGGGCTGTGTTGTTGGCTAGCTCAACCCTAAACTGACAATCCCAAAATTACGGATCCATCGTTTTCTTAATTGAAACAATTGATGGATACTCATACGAGATTCGTCACTGCAATATGACAAAAGAACCAGGTCCAAGATGTCTTACATTCCGCCTCACATGATTTACATTACACAGACGAAAAATGAAGGCGTGGACCTCCGCAATACCCACCACACCACACCAACAAGCAGCTCGAAATGAGCTCAAACAACAATCCCTTTTACAATTTTTATAGTACAAACAAACGCTTATTGGAAAAAAGTGATTCTCATTACGTTTTTTGGTACACCCAAGACATTCTACACTACGACACTACAACAAGCAATCACGGACGTGGAGATGGACGTGGTGATGGACGTATTGCTGTGCAATGGACACATGCAGACTGCATGCAGGCTCGGTCTTGCATCCAAGGCATTGATGCGCAAGGTAGATCGTGAGCTGCATTTTGTGGGGGTCTTGCGCAACTACCTCATGAGGTTTCCACCGGACAGTATCAGCAATGCACGTGAAACAATCGACTTGTACGACGGCGAAGGGTGCATGACTGCAGCAGCGTTCTTGATGCTAGACGCCAACCCTTGCCTGCTATACGTCTTCGACAACGGCGCCGACGAATCTACTTGCAAGATAACAATCGATCTCGAACGCAAGACGTTTGAGTGCCGCATAGATGATCTGTTTGTAGATGCGGAGCCAGACTACGAAGACAATCGCTGGAACAGCTTTGCAGTTTGCAAGCAAAACCTGCAGGTGGCGCCCAAAGTTGTCCGACTGCGTCAACAAAGGGAACTCACCTGGAAGATTCCCGCACGTGCAATCTTTCAGGCGATCAGCTGTTATCACCGCGTGCGTTGAGCAGAGTGTTGCGTGTGCATGCGTGTGCTTTTATTACTTTTTCGTTGTGAGTACATTCATTCGCGCTGCAGTTCACTTCAAACAACGTAGAGAGCCACATTCAACCCTAAACTATATTTTTGGATGACACGTTACATATAATGAAAAAGTTGACGAATGTATTCCAACCCATCCGTCACTCACATACAGCAAAAGATGTCTTACATTCCGCCTCACATGCTCGTGGGCTCTTACAGTCTCGCGGCCAACGCCTTGGCCAAGCAGTCCTTGGTCAACAAGGATTGGAATGCCATCG
>JACCDG010749413.1_pt1 | contig 14041 bp, 14 predicted proteins | sample 7442471 | NCBI WGS metagenome assembly JACCDG01 (sample SAMN15323444, study PRJNA562643) | freshwater metagenome | isolation source: river surface water | place: USA:Blue River Watershed | collected 2017-08-17
CGCGGCACTTTTCAGTCCAAGAAACCGAGGGTGATCAACTATCCGTAGACGAATTCTCGGGAAAACCGGGGGGCATGTCCGACCCATATCGGACTCATTCAAAAGTAGCCTTACAGAAGGCTTTTTTTGTTTTTCTGCTACTCGATTTCTGTGGATAGCTTGGGGTTTGACACTATTTTTTGAGAGTGGTATTATCACTCAAGATATATGAGTGATAATCTGAATACGCGCCAAAAAGCGCTTCTCAAAATGGTCATCGAAACCTATATTGCCTCGGCCGAACCGGTTGGGTCAAAGTTTTTGTCAGAAGAAGGGGGTTTTGAGGTAAGCGGCGCGACCCTGCGCAATGAAATGCGTGAACTAGAGGAAAAAGGGTATCTCACGCATCCGCACACCTCGGCCGGCCGCATTCCAACCGAACTCGGGTATAAGCTGTATATTAAGGAGCTTATGAAGCCTGAGGTACTTTCTAAAAAAACTCAAAAAGGGATAGAAGATGCTTTAAAAGAACTTGAAGGCACGGAACGCGCGAAAGAGTTGGCCAAATATATCGCGGCGTATGCTGGCGCGGCGGTTATCATGGCGCATCACCGCGATTCACTATACTACACCGGTCTTTCGCAATTATTTTCTCAGCCCGAGCTGTTTGAGCAATCGCACGCGCTCAATATCTCAACCATGTTTGATCAGTGTGAAGAGAGGGTGGCTATATTGTACCGCTTGGTACAGGAGCCTGTGCAGGTGTTTGTTGGTACGGAAAATCCGCTTGGGGCAGCCTGTGGCACAGTGGTCTTTCGGGTGGGGCAGCGGTTGGTTGCCATTTTAGGGCCCATGCGCATGAACTACGCCAAAATTGTGGGTTTATCACAGTATTTAATTCAATCATAACCATACAGATATGACACAACATGATGATGATATGAAGCACGATATGACAGAGGGTGTGAAAGAAGAGGCACCGGCAGCAGAAGAAAAAAAAGAAGAATATAAAGAACAGTGGTTACGGGCGGTGGCTGATTACCAAAACTTACAAAAAGAAATGAGCTCACAGCGAGCCGAATGGGCGCGTATGAGCGAGGTACAGGTGATCGAAGAGTTTTTACCGGTGTACGACAATTTTAAAAAAGCCTTTGCGCATAAGCCTGACAGTGAAGATAAGCCGTGGCAAAACTGGGCAACGGGCATCGGGTTTATTATGCAGCAGTTTGCGTCGGTGCTAAAAGCGCATGATATTGAGGAGATGGCGACTGTTGGCGAGCAATTTGATCCAACGAAACATGATTCAGTAGGCGAAGAAGTGCAGGCAGGAAAATCAGCAGGCACTATTATTCGCGAAGTTGATGGCGGGTACATGCTCAAAGGGAAAGTACTCAAGGTCGCAAAAGTGATTGTGGCTGGGGAAGAAACATAAACCCGTTTATTCATACCCCTGTACTGATCTGTACAATCGTACAAGGAGTATATTGTATAAAATATATGCCTCTCATTCCGTGGAACAACTCATTTGACCCATTTACTGATATTGATGCCGTGCTTGACTCACGGCGCTCACTCACTCCATTTCGTGGCATGCAAAATGCCTTTGCACCTGCTCTTGATGTGTATGAAGATAAAGAAAATGTGGTCGTTGAAACCCCACTTGCTGGCATTGATCCAGCTCAGGTAAAAGTAAGTTTTGAAAAGGGGGTTCTCACTATTGCAGGCTCGACCCAAAAAGAACACGAGATTGAGGAGAAAAATTATTACCGAAAAGAAGTGCGCAGTGGTTCGTTTTATCGGCAAGTGCCGCTCCCAGTGGCAGTGGCAGAAGAAAAGGTGGTTGCGGAATTTGAAAACGGAATTTTAAAAATCACGTGCCCAAAAGCAGAACACGACACACCAAAAAAAATCGAAGTAAAAATTGTAAAAAAAGATAAAAAAGATATCTAATATGGAAACGTGGTCAGTTCAAGAAGGAGACGTGGTTGAAGTGATCGGCGCGCTTTCTTCCGAAGGGTTGAAAATGGTTGGGACACTCAAAGAAATAGGTGAAGAGGCAATTTCTCTTGAAACCGACGATAATAGTATTGTCACGGTTCGAACAAAGGATATCGTTCTTCTCAAAAAACGGTGCCTACGTCCGCCTCAATCAGAAACATAACATTCATTTATATATAGTAATTATATCTATTATGCCAAAAATTCTTGGAATCGATCTTGGAACAACAAACTCATGTATGGCCATCGTGGAAGGTGGTCAGCCAAAGGTATTGGAAAATAAAGAAGGGTTTCGCACCACACCATCTGTCATTGCGGTTTCAAAAACAGGGGAACGTTTGGTCGGGCAACTCGCGAAACGCCAAGCCGTCACGAACCCAAAAAACACGCTTTATTCGATTAAGCGTCTTATTGGTCGCAAACCTGCTGATAAAGAGGTTGATTTGGTGAAACAACACGCGCCATATGAGGTGGTAGACGAAGGCGGTCAGGTAAAAGTGAAATTGGCCGACAAAGCCTATGCTCCGCCAGAAATTTCAGCCATGGTTTTGCAAAAACTAAAAGCAGATGCTGAAGAAAAATTGGGTGAAAAAATTACCCAAGCGGTTATTACTGTACCAGCGTACTTTGATGATTCACAGCGCCAAGCCACGAAACACGCGGGTGAAATTGCCGGCCTTGAGGTGCTTCGTATTATCAACGAACCAACGGCCGCAGCGTTTGCGTATGGGTTTGATAAGAAAAACGATCAAAAAATTGTCGTCTACGATTTGGGTGGCGGTACGTTTGATGTATCTGTCCTTGAAATCTCACACGATCATGAAACCAGCCAATCAACGGTTGAGGTAAAAGCAACAAATGGTGACACCCACCTTGGTGGTGACGACTTCGACAAAAAAATTATCGAATATATTTTGGCTGAATTCAAAAAAACTGAAGGCGTTGACCTTTCCAAAGACGCACTGTCGCTTCAGCGTGTGAAAGATGCTGCGGAAAAAGCGAAAATCGAGCTGTCTTCAACTCCTGAGGTAGAAATTAATGAACCGTTTATCACTTCAACATCAGAGGGTCCAAAGCATTTGAACTTAAAACTCTCACGTTCAAAGCTTGAGGAACTTGTGATGGATTTGGTCGAAAAAACCATGAGTCCAGTGCGCCAGGCACTCACCGATTCAGGATACAGCAAATCAGATATCAACGAAGTGGTCATGGTCGGAGGCATGACTCGCATGCCGCTTGTGGTCAAAAAAGTAGAAGAATTTTTTGGTAAAAAACCAAACATTACCGTGAATCCAGACGAGGTGGTAGCGGTTGGTGCGGCCATTCAGGCTGGGCAACTTCAGGGTGATCTTGGAAAAGATATTCTTCTTCTTGATGTTACCCCACTTTCCCTTGGTATTGAAACGATGGGTGGAGTGATGACGAAACTTATTGAAAAGAATACAACCCTCCCTACCTCAAAATCACAGGTATTCTCGACTGCTGCGGACAACCAACCGAGTGTGCAAATTGTTGTACTCCAAGGTGAGCGTCCAATGGCACACGACAACAAAAATCTTGGCACCTTCATGCTTGACGGTATTCCGCCAGCACCTCGCGGCGTGCCGCAGGTGGAAGTGAAGTTTGATATTGATGCTAATGGCATCCTTCATGTGTCAGCGAAAGACAAGGCAACCGGAAAAGAGCAGTCAATTCGCATTGAAGCGTCAAGTGGGTTATCAAAAGAAGAAATTGAACGCATGAAAAAAGATGCTGAAGTGCACGCGGAAGAAGATAAAAAGCAGCGCGAACGCATTGAGGCGCGTAACATTGCGGATTCGCTTATTTTCACCACTGAAAAAATGATGAAAGATGTAGAAGAAAAGAAGGTGGCAGTGACTGATGATGAAAAGAAAAAAGTAGAAGAAGCCCTTGCAAAACTCAAAGAAGTGAAAGATAAAGATGATGTGGAAGCGATTAAAAAGGCAGGGGATGAGCTTTCGACAGCGGCCCAGGTGATTGGCACGAAAATGTATCAGGCTGAGCAAGCGTCTGGCGGTCAAGCAGCGCAACCAGAAACCGAACCAAAAAAGGATGAGGGCGGTACGGTAGAGGGTGAAGTGGTCGATGACAAAAAATAATGTTCTGTGTATACGAGAATACCTGCGGCATCATGCCGCAGGTCGTTCTATGTCATAACGTCAGTGGCTTCACCACTGGTTTACTTGTCTTCATATAGGTATGGCCAATAAAGACTACTATAAGATTCTTGGTGTTGAAAAAACTGCCTCTGACGATGAAATTAAAAAATCATTTCGTAAGTTAGCGCATCAATATCACCCCGATAAGCAGGGTGGAGATGAGACCAAGTTTAAAGAAATTAACGAAGCGTATCAGGTGCTCTCAAACAAAGAGAAGCGTGCGAAATACGACCAGTTTGGATCGGACTTTGAATCGCAGGGTGGGTTTGGTGGTGGTATGGGCTGGGAAGATTTTATGCGCCAGGCTCGCGGCGGTCAGGGTGGTGGGTTTGAGTTTAACATGGGCGGCATGAATTTTGGCGATTTATTTGGCGACATGTTTGGGTTTGGTGGCGGCGGCGGACGCGGCCGTAATCGAGGACGCGACATTCAGGTTGATATTGAGATTCCCTTTCGTCAGGCAGTATTTGGCACGGAACACGAAATAAAACTTACGAAACACAACGCGTGCGATGTGTGCAATGGCACAGGCGCGGAGCCTGGAAGTAAAATGGATACCTGTAAGACGTGTCAAGGGCGCGGTCAGGTAATACGCATGCAACAAACCATTCTTGGAGCCATGCAAACAGCCACCACTTGTACAGACTGTAATGGACGCGGGCAAAAGGCCGCGAAAAGTTGTAAGCATTGTGGCGGTGATGGGGCTGTGAAGAGTGAAAGTGTATATCGGGTGAAAATACCCGCAGGCATTGATGAGGGTGGAACGATTCGTTTGCAGGGAAAAGGGGAATACCCGGGTATGGGTAATGAGTCAGGTGATCTGTATGTTATTGTCCATGTTAAAAACGATAAGGCGTTTGTGCGCGACGGCAATGATGTGCACACCGATGTGCATGTGTCATACCCACAAGCCGTGCTTGGTGACGAGGTTGGTATTGAGACACTCGACGGGCACAAAACCATAAAAATTCCCGAAGGTGTGCAGCCTATGGAACGCATTCGTTTGAAAGGGTTGGGTGTGCCAAGTTTGCGTGGTGGCGGTCGAGGCGATCATTATGTGCGAGTGATTCTTGATGTCCCAAAGAAGCCAAGTAAACACTTAAAGAAACTTCTTGAAGAAGCAAAAAAAGAACTCTCGTAATCCGAGAGTTCTTTTGTGTAGAAGATATGGCGCAGGTTAATTCCCGCGCATGACAATTATTTCAAGCTCATAACAAGGAATGGGTTCAGTAAAGTTTTTTAATGTAGTACGTGAGAAAGGTTTCTATGAATAACGATTGGTTTCATCGCAATGATTTCGGTTTTATAATACGGTATTTCCGGAATATCCTGTAAAAGGTAGATTGGTTTTTTCAAAATATAGGCAAAGCCCATTTCAAGAAAGCTATTGCCGCCAATGTATCCTTTGATATCGTGTTTGTCGTAATTAAGTACAAGCACTACATCGCTTTTTTGAATATTTTCCCAATGTTCAGTGAGTACATCAAGTTCTGCTTTTTGTTTAAGTTTAAGGGTCTCTTTTTCATCATCACTTAATCCTATAAATAAATCATTACGATTTGAAGGGATGGCTGTGTGACCATGTTCCTCAAACCATGACTGCGCTTCCTTCGCTTTTTCGGCGTACTGCATGCTATGACAAAGTGTGATAATCATACGATTCTTTTTAAGAACGCCGGGCATTAAGAGCTTTATTCACTTCTTTATCGGGGGCCGCATTTTGCGCTCGGGGAACATGTACCAGGCGCACTTTTGTAAATACTTGCATCGCTTTCCACGCTTGCATAAAAAGAGTTTGTAAATGGGGTTCTTTGACTTTCCATTTCCCTTTGAGTTGCTCAATCACGAGTTTGCTGTCAGCGCGGCACTCAACTTCAGTTGCTCCCAGTTCTTTTGCCTTATGGAGGGCTGAAATTATAGCTTGGTACTCAGCTACATTATTCGTTTGCACACCTAAATATTCTCCGTAGGAAACGAGTACTTCTCCCTGTTCGTTTTGAATCACGACGCCGAGCGCTGCCGGACCAGGGTTACCACGCGCGCCGCCATCGGTATAGGTAATAAGTTTCATACGTTTAAGAATGAGTAACAGCAAAAAGCCATCGTGTGTCTGTGTCCACACCGCGGCCAACTGCTTGACGTGACCATGCGTCCATAAATTGAGAGCGACTCATAGTGTGGTTGTCACCATCAAGCGGGTCAGCAAATACAATGTGTGTTTTCGTGAGTCGTCTCACAAGTGCGTAGTGATGCACTTCTTCACGAACATGATAAAAACAAACAATAACTGCAAAGTTCTTTTTCAAAAGATGCTGGATATCATACAAACTCGTATGTTCACGAATAGTTACATACGTCAGGCGATGCGCTTCAGCCAGGATAGGGAAAGCACGATTTTTCGTGCCAGCCACATGGTTTGTGCCAAGGAGTTTTGCTGTCTTTTTTTCACTGTATGCGATACCTAGGCCAGCCAAGGCCATGCGCATTACAGCTGCGCCACACGTGTAATTAGTTTCTTGCTTGAAATAAGGGATGTCCATATCATGCGGACTACACGATTATTTTTTTTCTAAATCAACAATGGTGAGCTGGATTTCACGGTTGCCGTTCCATTCGTTCACATCCATTTCAAACACCATGTTGACGCGGTCACCAATTTTTAATTCTTTTCCCCAGTTAATTTCGTTATCTTCATGGCAGAGGCGCCAGCCAATGGTTTTTCGTACCACATGTGAGCCATCTTGTTTCACAAGAATGCGCAAATGTTTTCCATCTTTACCGACCGGTTCAAGCGCGTGCACGTACAAATTTTTGGCCATGTATTTTGGTTTTTCATTCATTTGTCCAAATGGTTTAAATTTATCCAAAATATCGTAGAGTTCCCAGTTCACCTCGTCGAGTGTTACTTCCGCGTCAACCGGAATAATGGGGGTAAGGTCTTCGGTTTCGGTTTGGGTGTTGTGTGCTTCGCGCATGCGTTTTATGAATGCGTCAAGGTTGCCGGGTGTTGCGAGGGTAAAGCCACAGGCCATGGGGTGTCCGCCATATTTAGAAAATAATTCCGGCATGGTTTGCATGGCTTTGACCATGTTAAACGCTTTGATGCTGCGACCCGAGCCCATGATGTTTCCATTGAAACGCGCCAAGGCAAACACCGGTTTTTCGTATTTATCTTTGAGACGGCTTGCGATAAGGCCAACAATGCCAGGCGACCAGTCATCGCCAATAACGACTAGGACTGGCTCTTGCATTTGGTTTGCTTCAATTTGCTTTGATCCTTCGCGTACTAACTCTTCGGTGCGTTTTTGTCGATCAGCATTATTTTGGTCAAGTTGGAGGGCAAGTTCGGCCGCGTCTTCTGGCATACTTGCCATAAGTAAATTATAGGCCACATTCGCGTGTTCCATTCTGCCAGCCGCATTAATGCGGGGTGCGATTTGAAATCCAATCACGTCGGCCGTAATTTCCCGTTTCATTGCTCCGCTTTCGTCAAGCAGGCGTGCTTCCAAAAGAAGTTTTTGGAGGCCGATGCGTTTGGTTTTATTGAGGACGATAAGGCCGTATTTGGTGAGAGTGCGTGATTCACCAATGAGAGGAACCATGTCAGCCACACTTGCAATGGCTGCCATGTCAAGCTGCCATTTTTCAAAGGCTTCGTGCCGTTCACCGTTTGGCAGGCGTTCGTGCGTTTTTGCGTGCGTTTTGAGTATGCCTTGCATGAGTTTAAACGCCACACCGCCGCCGGCTAAATTTTTATCAGGATAGGTTTCGTCCGGCACCTTTGGGTGAATGGTGGCGAATGCTTTCGGAAGTTCTGCTGGCATGGCATGGTGATCGGTAATAATCACATCCATACCATGGTCGCGCGCGCGAGCAATTTCTGGGGTGTTACTAATGCCACAGTCACAGGTGATAATGAGTGTTGTTCCTTCGCTATGGAGCAGATCGATCGTTTTCATGGCAAGCCCGTACCCGTCATGTTCACGGTGGGGAAGAAAGACGGTGTAATTCGTAAATTTGAGAGCGTTAAATACATTCGCCAAAATCACTGAAGCCGATACCCCATCGGCATCATAATCGCCGTGAATAGTGATGCGTTCGTTATTTTCTATGGCAGTAAAAATACGAGCCACGGCTTTTTCCATGTCGCGAAACAAAAATGGGTCGTGCACATCTTCCGAATAATCAGGATTCAAAAACTCGTCAATCGCTTCTTGTGTACGAATATTGCGGTGATACAACAATTTGGCGACTGTTTTAGGAAGTTCGGGAAAGAGATCGTAAAACCCTGGCTCAGGTTCGGGAAGTAGACGCCACACTCGCTCCATACGACAAGCAATAAAGAAGTAAGGGGGGTAGTATAGCGCATTAGAAGCCACCTTGAAAGGCCGGGAGAATGGTGAAGAAAAGCATGGCAATAATGCCGATAATCGTAATAATCGTCCACAAGCGTTTCATGAGTTTTGAGTCGTACATAAAAGGAAAATAAGGTGTTTCCACTATGCCACACACACAAGGGTTTGTCTATCTCAAAATGAACGAATACATAACAATCACCTCTGCAAGTGACCACGCTTGTGTTGCTCCTATGTTATCGTTTAAGAACAGCTAAATAGGCTTCGGTTGGAATATCTACTTTCCCGCGTCCCAATTCTTTCATCTTTTTCTTTCCTTTCTTTTGTTTATTTAGAAGTTTGTTTTTACGCGTCACGTCGCCGCCATATAGCTTGGCCGTTACATCTTTACGCATGGCCGATATGCGCTCGCTCGCCACAATTTTTCCACCAATTGCAGCCTGGATTTTAAGTTCAAATTGCTGCCTTGGTAGTGATTCTTTGAGCGACTCAACCACTTTGCGCCCTACGTTTTGCGCGTCATCACGCCAAACGAGCATGGCAAGTTCTTCCACCTGGTCTTCAGCTACTAAAATATCAAGGCGTACAACATCGGCACTCTCGTAGCGTTTGAATTCGTAGTTGAGTGAGGCGTACCCGCTCGACACGGTTTTAAGCTTGTCGTAAAAATCAGTAATTAAAGATGCGAGAGGCATTTCGTAATGCAGGAGCGCGCGCTGGTCACTTCCGGTGCTTAAATATTCTGTATTCAAGTAACGACCCTTGCGTTCGGTGATGAGTCCCATGATATTACCGATAAAGTTTTGCGGGGTAATCACATCAACGGTCATCCACGGCTCTTCGACGTGTTCAATGCTTTGGGTGTCGGGCATTTCCTGAGGGCTTTTAATGGTAATCGTTTCGCTATTGGTTTTAAAAATATGGTACGCCACACTTGGTACCGTGGCTACGATGTGCATGTCAAATTCGCGTTTTAAGCGTTCTTGAAAAATATCTAAATGGAGCATGCCGAGGAATCCACAACGAAACCCAAATCCAAGTGCTTGTGAATGTTCGGGTTCGTATACTAAAGAAGAGTCTGACAGGCGTAGACGATCAATGGCGTCACGAAGTTCGGCATAGTCGTCGCCTTCTTTCGGAAAAATACCCGCAAACACCATGGGCTTAATTTCCTTATAGCCAGAAAGTGGCGCAGTGGCCGGTGTTTTAAGAAGAGTAATCGTGTCACCGACGCGCACGTCGCCAAGCGCTTTAAGGCCGGTCACAATGTAGCCAATTTGCCCAGTTTCAAGAGCGGGTTCGGCCACGGGTTTTGGGGCGTAGCGACCCACTTCGAGTACGGGGGCTTCGGCCAGGGTTTTCATGAATTGGATGTTATCACCTTTTTTGACACTGCCATCAATCATGCGCACCGACGCCACCACACCGCGGTAATCGTCGTAAAATGAATCAAAAATAAGCGCGCGTACTTCGTCGACGTGTTCTGGTTTCGGTGGGGGAACGCGGGCAATGACAGCATCGAGTAATTCTGGCACACCCATACCTGTTTTTCCTGAACAGGTCAAAATATCTTCTTTTTTGCAACCAAGCAGGTGAATAATTTCCGCGCTTGCTTTTTCGACGTTCGCGTTTGGTAAATCAATTTTATTTAAAACAGGAATGATGGTCAGGTTTTGCTCGAGTGCTAAGTATAGGTTTGCAATGGTTTGCGCCTGCACCCCTTGTGATGCGTCTACCAAAAGAATCGCCCCTTCAACCGCCGCAAGCGATCGTGACACTTCGTAACTAAAATCAACGTGGCCGGGGGTGTCGATAAGGTTTAAAATATGACCCTTGTAAGCCATGCGAACAGGTTGAAGTTTAATGGTGATACCGCGTTCTTGTTCCAATTCCATTTGGTCAAGAAGTTGGTCGCGCATTTGGCGTTTATCTACTGTGCCGGTCATTTCTAAAAAACGGTCAGCCAGGGTGGACTTGCCGTGATCAATATGGGCAATAATGCAGAAATTGCGAATGGTTTTGAGCATAGAATAGGCGTATTCTAGCAAAGAACGGAAGAAAAAACAAGGGTTAAAAAAGCCCGCTCCGCACGCGAAGGATGCGTGGGGCGGGCGGGGTGGGGCGGTGCCAAGTTTTGCTACAAGTGTATGGATATTTTTCGAGCAACTTTTTCCCCCTGTTTTCGCAGGGTGTAGCGAATCGCCTCATTTTCGTCGTAGTACCCCTTGATGAGGCCAAGGCCAAGAAGTTGCTGGACGAGCGGTTTGCATGCCCTTTTAGGTATTTCCGTTCTTCTTGATATCTGAACAAGAAGCGGTCCTTTGCCTGGGCTTTTACGAGCGACAATGGCAATCGCTCGAAACACCGACCTGAGGTCGTCGTTTATATTAAGCTCTAGGACCATTGAGTTGACGCGCTGCTCCTCTGCGGTCAGTCGTTTGATTTTTTTCAAGAACATTACTCCTTTAGGCACACAGTATGCCTTTTTTTCTGCATTATGTCAAGGTGTCATTTCCGCTCGGTGTTGTTGGTACATTGCGCATATTCAGAAATCGTTTGTTCAAACTTTGCACAAAGCGAAGCATTTCCTCGGTGCGAAGCATATACGAAAGCACAAGATACACTCCAAGTCCGCACACGCCACATACCATGCCTTGGATAAAGATACCCCAAAATCGTGTCATGTCGACCAGTGAAGCAATAGGGGTTTTAATATATTGCACGACAACGATCATGCCGAGCGAGGCAATCGAAATTTTTAACAGTGAAAGAAGGCGGAGTGACTCGTGGAGCGATCCGACCGTGTGCCGTAAGCGTATCCAAAGAAATATACATTGCAGTACAGCGCCAATAGAAAACGATAACGCTAAACCCGGTGTACCAAACCAAGCGATGCAATAGTTTGCAGAAAAAAAAGTGCCGAGCATACCTATAATAGCGCCTATAAGCGGTAGACGCGTATTTTCGCGCGCAAAATGGGCACGAGCAAGTAAAGGAATGAGCCCTTGGGCAAAGAGTGATACGGCAAAAAAAGCAAGCGCATTGGCGGTTTCAATGGTAGCCTGCCAGTCAAACGCGCCACTTCCGAGTGCCACGCGAATAATTTGCGCGCGCAGTACAATAAGAATACCCGACAAAGGGACAAGAAAAAATAGTATTTGCCCGGCGGTTTGCGACACTTCTGTGCGGAATCCGGGTTCATCGTTTTTGGCTATCCGTTCAGAAAGCGATGGAAACGCGGCCACGGCAAATGAGATAGCGACCATACCAATAGGCACATATTGTACGTTATTGGCAAACGTAAACACGGTGAGCGCGCCAACGTTTACCGTTGAGGCGCGTGACGTGATATAGAGAAGAGTCGCTTGGCTTGCGCCTAAGCTAAACAATCGCGGAATCATCATTCGAAAAATAGCACGAACTTCGGGCAGGGTTGTGGTAAGGTTCGGACGAAATTGAAAGTTGAGACGGTACATGCTTGGGAGTTGAATGGCGAGGTGAAAAAGGGCTCCCAAAATAACGCCATACGCCAACCCTCGCGCGCCAAAAAAAGGAACAAAGGCGATGATGCCAAGCATGATACCAATGTTATACGCAATCGGAGCAAGTGCGTATACGCGAAACAGTTTGTGAATTTGAAGCATGTTTCCGATAATGCCGCTTGCGCCAAGTATAAGAGGAGAAAGGAGCATGATACGCGTGAGTTCGAGTGTGAGGTTCTGTTGTTCTCCGGTAAAACCTGGAGTGAGGTGTGGTACAAGTGTGCGAGAAAACAAAAGGACGATAAGAGAGATAAGGCCAAGCGCGACCACGGTGACCGAAAGTACCGCGTTCGTTACCTCTTCTGCGCGTTTTGGGTGTTCTTGTGCTAATTTTGACACGACAGGAATAAACCCAGCACCGAGCGCGCCCACAATGAGTAGGGTATAAATGGTGTCGGGGATGCGAAACGCGCTGTAGTACGCATCAAGCGTCGGTCCAGCGCCAAATACGTGAGCTAAAAGACGATCACGTAAAAGTCCAATAATACGACTCAAAAAACCGGCGATACCCAGAATAATCGCGGCTCCAGTAATGGTTTTTGATTGTGCGGAAAACAGCTTTTTGATCACAAGCTCGACAAGTCACCTCGTACGGTGAGGGTCACGGTGTCTGTACCATTTGCTTTATTTGTATCCGAAATCACAATTGTTCCCTGTAACAGAGGGCGTTGTTTGGTAAAAATAATTTCTTTAACCGTATCTGTGTTTTCAGTCACGTGCACGGCAAAACCTGCTTTTTTCAGTTCATCTTGGTAATAGCGAAATACAAACGATGGTGAGGCCGATATACGTGTCCAGTGAATGGTAAGGCCGTCGGTATAAGTTTTGTTGTCCCAAAATACCAGGTGTTTGCCTTGCTCGTATTTTTTTAAGAACGTCGTTCCTTGTACAAAAAATGTATTCGTCCGCAATCGACGAAATGTGTTGCTTTGTTTGGTAAATGAAACCGTCTCAATCGCGTCGGCATCGTATACTGGTATAAACGATTCAATATTTTTCGGCGGTAGTCCGCTTTTGACAGTGTTTGGTGTGGCGAGTGATTTGAGGCCGAGTATGGCTGCGATAATAAAAATAAAAAAACAGCCAAAACTCGTTGCGCAACCGCGTTTAAGGCATGAGGGGTTTTTTTTGTGTAACATTTCAACTGGTGGGGCTTTTATTTCAATCGTTTCTCCGTGGGTTTTCATATACAAAAAGTATAGCAAAATACGCGCTGTCTGAACAGACCTAAGATGTGTTACAATATAAATATTGTATTGTTGTCTTTATGTTTTTGACGTTTTACGGTGCTGCGCACGAAGTAACAGGTTCGTGTTTCCTGCTTGAAGTACAGGGGGTAAAGATTCTCATTGATTTTGGCATGTTTCAAGGGTCGGATTTTAATGAGGGGAAAAATCATGACGTACTTCCCTTTGATCCGGCGTCAATTCACGCGGTGTTAGTCACTCACGCGCATCTTGATCATACTGGGCGTATTCCCAGGCTTGTGCGTGAAGGGTTTAAGGGAAAGGTAGTGAGCACGAAACCAACCTTAGAATTGGCGCGTCTTATTTGGGAAGATGCGTTTCAAATCATGACCTATGACAATAAAAAGTTTCAATCACCTATTTTATATAACGAAGATGATGTTGCCCGAGCAGTGTCGCAATGTTCTGGCGTAGCGTATCACGAAGAGGTACTGGTGGCACCGGGGGTAAAGGCGGTGTTTAAAGACGCTGGACACATTTTTGGTTCAAGTTTTATTGAAGTCACGGCAGAAGGAAAAACTATTGTATTTTCTGGCGACCTGGGCAATAGCAATGTGCCGATTTTGCGTGAAACCGATCAGCTCGGGCGTGCCGATGTGCTTTTAGTTGAGTCAACGTATGGTGATCGGCTTCATGAAGGAAGAAAAGAAAGTCGTGATTTGTTACTCTCGCTTATTAAAGAAGGAGTTGCCCGCGGCGGAACGATTATGGTGCCTGCGTTTTCGATTGAGCGTATTCAA
>JACCDG011484673.1_pt1 | contig 14034 bp, 14 predicted proteins | sample 7442471 | NCBI WGS metagenome assembly JACCDG01 (sample SAMN15323444, study PRJNA562643) | freshwater metagenome | isolation source: river surface water | place: USA:Blue River Watershed | collected 2017-08-17
AACCCCGAAAATGACGACAGCCAACCCCGAAAATGACGACAGCCAACCCCGAAATCTACAGCAGCCCAACCCCGAAAATGACGCCGTACCATATGAAGGGAGTACTGAAGGGTATAATGAACACCCCCCAGTAGCTTCAGCCAACCCCGAAGCAGCTTCGGGGTTGGACTCCGACAGCTACCAGTCCAAGACGGCGATCCTGAAGGAGGCGGGGAAGGCAGCGGCGGCAGCGGAGAAGCCGTTCCCCGAAATCCCGAGTTTGCAGCAGGTCATGGCGGTCGCGCTCCGGATCGACCCGCTCATCCCCAAGGACTGGGTGGAGCGGTGGGAGATGCACTGTCTGAAAAAGGCGATGGCCTCGACCCGAGGCTGGGAGGCTTGTCTGCGGATGAACTGGCAGCATGACGCCCAAGCTGGGGCGCTGCGGAAAAATGCGAAAAACGGCGGCCCGGCTCCCGGGCAGGCCATGGCCAAACACAACGGAGGACGACCCACGGTGAAACCCAAATTCGTATGAGTGAACAAACCCCACCACCCACCACCCCTCCGGAGGAACTGCCGGAGATCAAAAACGCGGCCGATCTACTGCGGTCTCAGCTCGCGGACATGATGGCCCGGAGCCACCGCCCGGGCGGAGAGTCACCCGCGCCGGAGGGTGAGCCGGCGACCGTGAACCAGCACCCGGCGATGCTGGCGGGCATGTACCGCGCCGCTGGCCTGCCGCGGCGGCCGGTGAAATGGCTGGAGAGCAACTACCGCCAGACCACGGTGGAAGGCGCGAAAATGGAGGGCCTGTTCGCCGCCGATGACTCCACGGTGATTCTGCTGGGCGGCACCGGCACGGGCAAGACGTGCGCCGCGGTGGCCTACGCGATGCACCTCGTCCAGAAGGGCAAGCGCGTGCGTTACCTGACGCTGGCCACGCTGTGCGACCTCCTGGAGGAGGCCCGGACGCAGGGGGGCGAGGATGGCGTGGAGTTCGTCTCGGTGCGGGCGGCGATCACCACGTTCTGCGAGTATGACCTGCTGGTCATCGACGAAGCGCAGTCCGGGCGCGAGACGGATGCGACCATCCGCAACCTGTCGACCATCGTGACGGGGCGCCATGACAACCTGCGGCCGACGGTGCTGGTGACCAACGCGGAGCCGGAGCGCCTGACCGAAATCTTCACCAACCCGATCATGGACCGGGCCAAGTGCATCGAGTTCAACAGCCACTCCTACCGCCAATGAGCCATGAAACGCTGCGACTGCGGATTTCCGGCGACGGTCAAGAAGGGTCGGTTCGAGCTGTGCGAAGTGTGCGCGGGCATCGAGGCGCACAACAACCCGCACCCGCTCCACCCGCCACCTCGGAGGGGCTTCAGCCACCTACTCAAGCGCCGACTCGTGAGACATATGGAGCTGTACTGCAAACCTCTACCCAGACGCATGGCATGACTCCAACCGTGATTACGTGGCAGGACGTCAAGACGGTGCGCGGACGCACCTGGGATCCGGCCAACATCCCTGACTGGATGATCCTGACAGAGGACAAGTTTGGCCACCGCGAGTTTGCGTTCACGCTCGATCAGGGCCGGTTCTATCGGGCCGATGGAACCCGAATCATGGCCAAGCGGTTCGCGGTGCTGGCCGAAGGAGGTGCAGCGTGAGCCGGCGTCATCAAGGGCCAGCGGACGGCGGTGAAGTGACCGAGCAGTTGCCGCCGCATTCGCCCGAGTGCGAGCAGGGAGTGCTGGCGTGCATCATGCTGGCTCCCGGGGAGGTCATGCCGCTGGTGCGAGACGAGTTGGCGGGTCAGGTGGCCGCGTTCTACGACTTGCGGCACCAGGTCATCTTCGGAGCGATGTTGGAGTTGGTCGAAACAGGGGATCCAATCGACCTCGTCACGCTGACGACGCGCCTGAAGGAGTCGGGCAAGCTGGATGATGGTGGGGGCCTGCCCTATATAGCTGCCCTGCCGGATGCGGTGCCGAGCGCGGCCAATGTCCGCTTCTACCTCGACACCGTCAAAGCGAGGTGGACCGACCGGCAGATGGTCCAGGTGCTGGTGGAAGAAGGCACACGGATCGGCGTGACGGACGAAGACGTCTCCGAGCGCCACGCGCGCATTGCCCAGCGGGTGACGAAGGTGGCGGCCGGGGCGGAGGTGGGGAAATACTACCAGCCTGTGGAGTTGATCCGGGCGGTGACGGCCAAGTGGGACGCGGCAGCGGAGCACCGGGGCCACGATGGTCTGGCGCGGTTCGCCATCAGCACGGGCATCGGCTTCCTGGACATCCGGACCACGGGGTTGCACCCGGGGGAACTGATCATCCTGGCGGGCCGGCCGGGTGACGGCAAGACGGCCCTGGCGACCACGATGATGCTGGATCAGACGATCCGGCAGAAGCGAAGCGTGGGGTTCCTCTCCATCGAGATGAAAGCCGAGGAGATGATGGGGCGCATGATCTGCAACGAGGCAGAGGTGGACTTCATGAAGGTCCGATCCGGCTACGCTTCCGGCCCGATGCTCTATCACTTGGGCAAGGCCGGGTTTGCCATGATGAACGCGAAGCTGGTGATTCACGACGACACCCAAGTGTCACCCGCCCGCATGGAGGCCATTGCCGCCCGGATGGTGGCCCAGCATGGCATCGAAATCTTCTACATCGACCACCTGAACGAGATCGTCGATCCCGCCAATAAGGGCGACGAGGGGGCCGACGTGAAGGCGGCGGTGACGGCAGCGCGTAACATCGCGCGCGCCCACAACATCCCGGTAGTGGCCCTGCAACAGCTCAACCGCGAGAGCGTGAAGGGCAAAGGTAGGGGCATGCGCCCGGCCAAGCATGACCTGCGGGGCCATGGTGCCTCGGAGCAGGTGGCCAACGGTATCTGGATGCTCTACCGAGACTCCAAGCTCGAAGAGGAAGAAGCCTCGAACGGATGGACGGGGACGGAGGGCGTGGGTCCGGAGGCCAAGCAGATTGAACGTCTCATGACCATCATCGTGGCCAAGAACCGCAACGGACCGGAGGGCGACGTGCTCGCCCGGTTTCTGCTGCCCCAGATGCGCTACAAGGATTTCACCACCCACGGCAGCCGGCAGGACTGGAAGACCAAGCAGGCGGCCGAGCGGGCGGCTCAACCCCCAGCCGAGCCCCAGAGTGGGGAATGGCTCAACGAGATCGGAGGTAAGAATGACTGACCATTATGTGTGCTACCAGTGCGCCGAGGCGGATCCGGCGGCCCGGGCGGAGTGGATTGCGGCAGCCATGAAGGAGGGCAAGTGAATGAAAACGACAACACACGAGGAATGGACCTACCGCGAACTCGCGGGGGAATTGTGCTGGTTGGCCGCGGAGATGAAGACGCGCGCGAAGGCGATGGCGTTCTTTGCCGGGTTCGACCCTTTAATGGCTGACCATGCCGCCAGGCTGGAGCAGGCCGCCATCACGGTGGCGCGGTGGAGCGAGGTGATGGTGCGGAAGGCCAACGGGCAGACCGCGGCCGCCCCGGCCAAGCCACCCGTCGCGCCGCCGAAGCCCAGCGCCAAGCCGCCTGCGGCCGTGGTGTTCATGGTGCAGGAACGGTTTGTTGAACCGATCAAGCGCGGGACGAAATACACGACCATCCGGCCGGTCCGGAAACGCCTGCCGAAACGGGGCGCACTCGTTACCATCAAGCGGTGGAGGGGCAAACCTTACCGCAGCAAGCAGGAGGTGGTGGCGGAGGGCAGGCTGGTGGAGGTCATGCCGATCATTATTTTTGAGACTTCCATTATGGTGAACGGAAAGGTGCCGGCGGAGTGGGACGAGCCGTTGTTTGCCATGGGTGAAGGCTTCCAGGACGCCGCGGAAATGCGGGACTGGTTCCGCGACCAATACGGTCCGCTCCCGTTTGTGGGCACCCTCTACCAGTGGAGCCTGAAATGACGGACTGGGAGAAAGTAGTGGCCGAGTGCAAGGCGCAGGGGATCACCCTGGAGTGTCCGGATCCGCGCTACACGCTCGCGGCCATGGGCGTGCGGCCGGAGCAGATGCTCGCCGCGCTGCGCCACCCCACCAAGCGCGAGGCCATGCTGGGCTGGCTCATGGAGCGGCAGGAACAGATCAACCTGGCCAGCCACCAGCATCCCGCCAACGACTTCCTACACCACGGGTATCGGCCCCAGTTCTGGCACGACGTGCGCCGGGTCATGACGGTGGGCTTGGAGGTGGAGGATAATGCGGGGGTGCGCCGGGTGGTTGGCCCCTGGCCAGAGCTGGTCGCCCTGGGCGGCAACCGCGGCAGTAAATCCACCATGGCGGCCACGCTGGCGGTGGAGCTGGCCACGGCGGGGGACCGGTTCGACGTGCTGATGTTGCACACGTCGGAGAGCATGAGCATAGACCTCCAGCAGCCCTACGTGTTTGCCGCGCTGCCGCCGCACTTGCGGATGGTCAAGCGGCAGGGACAGCGCACCAAGATTTCCTACACGCAACCCAGCGGGTTCACGGACAACAAGCTGGTGCTGCCGAATGGGTCCCTCATCAAGTTCGGCAACTACATGCAGTATGTGAAGGACCCCAAGGTGTTTGAGGGTGGCCAGTTCAACCTGATCGTCCTGGACGAGCAGGAGCCGCCCGGCCTGCTCGAAACGTTGCGCTCCCGCACGAGCAGCACGGGGCCGCTGTTGATCCTGCGCGTGTTCACGCCCATCGAGGGCGGCACGCCGTCCATCAAGGAGGCCATGACGGGGGCGAAACTGGTGAAATCGTTCCCCGTGGATTACCTCATGAGTCCGCGCTCGGATTTCAGCCAGTGCCTGTTGAGCCGGGAGGAAGTGCATTACGCGGGGTGCCCCCGCGGGCATATGCCTTACCTGATGCAGTGCGCCCGGCGGGATATGGGGATCCTCTTCTTCTGGACCCAGTGGAACCCGTTCCAGCCATGGCCCGACATTGTGCGCCTCTCCGAGGGATTGCCCCGGGAAACCATCCGCATGCGCCGCTACGGTCTGCCGGAGCGTGTCATGGGATCCCAGTTCCCCCGCTTCAACGCCGACATCCACGGCATGCCCTGGGAAGCCATGGCGGCCGAACTCCACTCCGCATGAACGAGAACCCGAACAACAAGCTGCCCCATTACCGCCAGTCCAAGGCGCGCCATCCGCATGCGTGCCAAGAGTGCCGCGGGCGGATCGAGCAAGGGGAGACCTACCACTCGTGGAGCGAGCAGGACCCGCGCTGGACCCGCCGCTGGAGTGTGACCAAGCGGTGCGCGGATTGCGACGGGCTGGCCAAGTTCATCGAGGTGGACTGTGGCGAGGGTGCCGTGGCCCTGAAACACCTGCCGGATGCCGTCATCAAAAGCGGCTGCCGCGAGGTTCTGGTGCGCTGGGTGGCCATCCTCCAAAAGCGCGGCCTGCCGGCTGAACTGATTCAACCCTACCGGGAGTTGCTTCAAGAGGGAGTCCAATGAACACAAAAACGATAATTCATTTACTGTCTGGAGGACTCGACTCCGTGACAATGCTTTATGACCTGCGCCAACAAGGTCACAGCATCCATTGTCTTCTATTCGACTACCGGCAGCGTCACAGGAAAGAACTCCAATGGGCAATGGCCCACGCTGACCGATGCCGGGTGAGCTACACAGTCAAAAAGCTGCCTGAACTGGCCGGGCTGAATGAACAAAGCTGGATCGTGCCCAACCGCAACGCAGTGTTTTTAAGCGTAGCTGTCAATGTGGCGTGTCAGGCTGGAGCAGACACCGTTACCATTGGATGCAATGCGGACGACGCAGAACACTTTCCTGACTGCCGAAAGCCGTGTCTAGCGGCCATGAATGCAGCGGTCAGATCCGCCGGTTACGACGTTGAAATATGCGCGCCCTATCTCGACAGGTCAAAGGCGTGGATTGGTGGCCTGGCGCAACAGATGGGCGTACGGCCAAACCAAATCTGGACGTGCTACAGGGGTGGTGCAAAACCGTGTGGAGTGTGCCCGGCCTGTCACAAGCTCAAGCTGGCAATGGTATGATCGTGATGTTGGACACACCGCAGGACCTGGATGTGTGCTCCAAAGAGCTTGGCTGCGAGGTGGAACAACTCTTCACACCGCTGACGCGGCGAAGCCCGCAGCAGCCGGAGAAGAGGTTTGCAATGGACAATGGAGCCTTCGCCCAATTTGAGGCGGGCGGATTTATGTCAATGCTCTCAAAGCATAAACCGCGTAGGGACTTGTGCCGATTCGTGGCGGTACCAGATGTGGTCGGCTCTGCGCGGCGAACCCTTGAGTGTTTCCGGTGCTGGCAGCCAAGACTTGAGGGCTGGCCCATTGCGTTCGTGTGCCAAGACGGCCAGGAAGACATCGAGGTGCCATGGGACTGCTGTGAGGCGGTGTTCATCGGAGGATCAACAGAATGGAAGATGGGCGGTCATGCGGCGGCGATAGTTAAAGCAGCCAAAGTCATCGGTAAGTGGTGCCACATTGGTCGCATCAACACGCCGGGCCGGTTTGAATACTTCGAGAAGCTGGGGGCAGACTCCTGCGACGGAACAGGGTTGGCTCAATACTCCCACATGCGGAAAGCGATTTATGAAGAGAGAATCCAACCTCGACTAGCCATTTTAGATGAGCCGAACACAGCTAATTCAACCTTACCGGGAGCTGTTGCTGCCGGAGACATCGCAACAAGAACACCATGAACACTGACACAATTCATTCAAGCGACAAGCAGTCGCCGCAACCATCGGTCACCCAATCCGCTCGCGCCGCCGACGGCCTCCTCTCCATGCGACAGATAGTCGTCGTCGACATGCGGGGGGCCAATAAGAGCTTCCGCGCAATCGGGGGTGAGATTGGATGCACCGCCGCCCGCGCCCGTCAGATCTATCTGGATGCCGTGGAAATCATGAAGTGTGCTGATCCTGAACACAGGGAGCATCCGCGTTACGGGCTGTCCAGAAAGGCGCAGCAGGTCTGCCGGGGGATGGATTTGAACAGCCGAGATTTGATTCGTGAGGCGGTTCTATCCGGCCAACTGAGACCCGAAACCGGCAGCGGTTACGGCCAAGTGACTCACGAAGAAATATGCAACTGGCTGGGGCTGACGCGGGAGCAGCGCATCGCGGCGGAGCAGCAGCGAGACGTTTACTGCGGCCTGACCACCCGTGCTCGCGGTGCGTGCGCCAAACTCGGTTTGGACACCCGACAAAAAATCCTAGAGGCCGTAGCGGACGGCAGTTTGTCGCCGGAGAATCTGATGCTGCGTGGATACGGATGGAAAACGCATCGCGAGGTGGGTGCTTGGCTGGGGCTTGTAAATGCAAATCCGCAACACGGCACAATCTGCCCGACCTGCGGGGCCAGAGCGTAAATCGCCGGGAGGAACCGCAACCAATGAAACCGAAACTGCAAGAAAGCCATCCGTGGAGAACCATCGTCGGCGGAGTTGTCCGCCTGCGGGCTGCCCGCCGGGCCGCCAAGGCGGCCTACATGCGCGAGTATCGAAAGAAGCCATGCAAACCCAACGCTGCCTAGTCAACATCGGCGCCGATGATTCCGGGCGCCCCATACGCCGTCCGGCCATCATTCTTGGAGCGGAACAGGTGCCGGGGCTCCACTCCTTCGTGCGAGTCCGGCTGGAGGGAGAGGGAGAAAGCCAGCAGGAGATGACCTTTCACCGCAGTCAACTGACGCCCATCGAGTGAAAGCCTCCTTCTACTTCGCCACGGATCCGGCCGGCCGCCGGAATCCTTTCATGCTCTGGGGGGCGGTGGTGCCGGATGGTGACCTCTACATCGTGCGCGAGTGGCCCAACAAGGTGCCGTGCGGCGAAGGCCCGTATGACGGGCCGGTGGGGGAATGGGTCACGCCCCAAGGGCGCATCGGGGACGGGCAGACCCGCGGCGCGGGCAAGCGCGTGGGGGAATTGATCCGCCTCATTCGCGGTGTGGAGGCCGGCCTGGCCCGCCGCCTGGGCATCGAGGAAATCACCGTCGTGGCCCGGGGGGTGGACAAGCGGTTCGGCCGCACGCCCACCACGGCCACGCGGGAGACTTCGGACAATCTGATCGACAACTTCGCCCGCGGCGATGGCGAGGAACCCATGTTCCTCACGGCGGCGCCCACGGGCGAGGTGGATGCCGACATTACGGTCATCAACCAATGGTTGTCCTACGAGCCGGAGAAGCCCGTGGTGCGGGGGATCAACCGCCCGCGGCTGCACATTTGCGACGAATGCCAGAACCTGCTCTGGGCGCTCCAGAACTGGGAGTGGCGGGGCGCGGGTGACTCCGGCGGACGCGACGCGCTCAAGGATCCGCTCAAGGATCCCATCGACACCCTGCGCCAGTTGCTGGCGTTGGAACCGGTCTACCTGCCCGAGGGCTACACCGGGTGTCAGGAACCCCGCGGTCACTGAACCACCATTGCCGACGCAAAATTCGGCCATACGCTGAAACCAAATGCAGGACCACAACGACAAACGGAAGGAACTGGAGGATCTGTTCATTGCCGCCGTGACGGGGCCGGCGGTGGCGCTCCAAAATCTTCAGGCGGGCGAGGACATCCGGTTCAACCGTTGGCCCGGGCAGGACCGGGATGGCCGGCGCCACCAGGCGAACATGAAGGACGGGGAGAAGGTGACGCCGTGGGAGGGATACCCGGACGGGCGCCTGTATCTGACGGATGAAGTCATCGGCACGCTGACCGACATGTCCGTGGTGGCGCTCATGAGTGCCGCCGTGCGGGCCACCCCAGCCCATGTCTCGCGCCTCACGGCGGATGACACCGCCGAGGTGCAAGCCATGGTGCGGTGGATGATCAACGGGCCCCTGGCGGAACATTGGGAAGACACGGTCGAGCTGGCGGAAAGCACCCGCAACACCCACGGGTGCGTGGTGCTGCACTGCGTGTGGGAGGAAGTGAAGGGCCGGCGCTACCAGACGGTCACCCTGCCCCAAGTGGTGGACCTGCGGACGATTGACCCGGAGGCGCCGGCGGGCTCCTGGGAGCCCGAGGTCGCGGTCACGTTGGCCTCCCGATTCGGCCTGACGCCCGCCAAGGCGGACAAGCTGGCGGCCAAGCTGCTGGCGGAGGGCGAGGCGCGCGTGCCGGTGGAGGTCGTCCTGCGCAACGGGCCGCGCATCCATGTGTTGCGCCCGGTGGAGGACGTGGTGTGGCCGCGAGACACGCATGTGCTGCGCGCCCACGAAGCGCGCTGGGTCTGCATGCGGGAGTGGATGACGGAGGAGAAGCTGCGGGCCATGGCCAAAGCCAAGGGCTGGAAACCGGCCTGGGTGGAGGCCGCCGTGCAATCCGCCGCGGCGCGGGATGCCGTGTCGGAGCGGACGGCCGGCCCGAATCAGGATCAACTGGCCACGGTCACGACGGACCGGGAACCGCGCATCGAGGTGCGCACCCACCTGACGTGGGAGCTGGATGCCGAAGAGGTGCGAGTGCTGCGGTGTCGCGTGTATGTCCCCAAGGTGGATGGTTTCGCGCAGGAGGAGGAGGAAGATGCCGCGGTAGATGGTTACCCGTGTGTGTGGATGCAGAGCGAGGTGATCTATCCCCAGTTGGGCGCCGCCCGCGGGGTGGTGGACGTGATGCAGACGTGGGAATCCTCGGTGAAGGGCATCGTGGACGACACGAACGGGCGTATGCAGGTGACGTTGAACCCGCCCTTGATCGTGCGCAGTGGTGGGTATGACTCGAAGTCGCACTCGGGCACGCCGCCGCCACGGGTGGGACCCGGGGCAGTGCTGGACGAGCGGCGCTACGGTGAGGCGCGCCTCATGCCGATCCCGCCCGGGGATGCCGGCCTGGGGCTGAACATGGTCCAATACTTCGACCGGCGCACGGCCAGTTACTTCGGCCTGCCGCACGCGGAGCTACCGCCCATCCTGCATCAGCTTCGCACGCAGCGGCGCGTGAGCCGCACCATCCGCGGTTGGGCCACGGCGCTTTACCTTCTGCTGGTGCAGGCGTATCAGAATCTGGACCCGCTGGAGTTGGAGGAAATCCTGGGGCGCCCGCCGGTGCTGACGGCCGAGCGCATCGGCAAGTTCCGGGTCGCCATGAAGTTCAACTCGGCCACGCTGGACCGGGATTGGATGCTGGAGATGATGCAGACCATCACCCAGACGGTGCTGCCGCTGGACCGCACCGGGGCCATTGATTCCGGGAAGCTGGTGCCGCTCATGCTCTCGTTTCTGGATCCGGTGTTCGGGCAGGAGATCGCCAGTGAGACGGCGGGCGCGAGCCAGCGGATTTACCGCGAGGTGTTGGCTACCGTGGTCTCCATGCAGCAAGGCAACGAGGCGGAATACGTGGAGAACGACGCCACGGCGCCGGCCAAGCTCCAGTTCCTGGCGCAGATCCTCGGCGCCAACCCGAAATACCTCCAGGCCCTGGCGGGTGACGTGACGACCGGCATGGACCTGCTGCGCCAGTTCCCCGGCAGTTTCGACCAATACGACCCGCAGACCGCGCCGGACCCGATCTTTGCGGGGCGGTTGGTGGCCTACGTAAAGCACCTGATGTTTACCGCCCAGCAAATGGGGCCTAACCGGCAGACGGGCCGCGTGGGCGTGGAGCCGGGCAAGAGTGTGACCGCATAACCAGAACCAACATGCACACAACCAAAATACTCGTATCCGGCCCGGACGACCCGGTGTTGAGCCAACTGGCGGCATACATCGCGGGCTTGTGCGATGGAATGACCGGCTACAATTCGCTGCCCGGGTCGACGCCGGGGGAGAAGCCATTCCAGGTGGAAATTATGAAGTTTGACGCCGCGCTGAAGACGCACCCACCCGGCGCACCACGCCCGCCGGGGCCGGTGATGATTTGCATCCCCAACGTCGACGAGGCGCGCAAAGTGCTCGATGCGTGGTGCGGCACCCGAGAAGACAGCGGAGGTGGCGAATGATGCCCCTGGGTTCCCCCAATTGGCGTTTGTGGACCCATCGGGAAGAGGGGGACAGCCCGACGGTCGTGCAAGAAAAGGCTTTGGAGCGGGTGAGTCGGGCACTGCGCGCCGACCCCGCCAGTGACGTGGGCCAAGCCGTGCGCGCCGTGCTCACGGTGGTGGAGATCCAAGCGCGAGCGCGGCTCGATGAATGCCTGGTCGAGCCGGACCCGATCAAGGCCGAGTGCAGCCGGCGGGAGGTGCGCGGCCTCCTGGACGTGTATCAGATGTTGATCGCCCCGCCTCCGGGCGAGTGATCCGCCGAGCATTCCGGCGCCCCGACCCGGCCAGTCACCTGGCCGGGTCTTTTTTTGTGCCGATTGTTCATCGACGCCGCGCAATTCCGGGCTACAAGCGAAGAACGTTGCGGCCGGTGTGACGCAGCGGCGGGCGGGGTAACCCTCCCGTTTCCTCGCACTGAAACGCAGTAGTCACGGCGGACGGTGACCGCCTACCAACACTGAACTCCCCCATGGCATTACCCCAAGGCTCCACCGTGTCGAGCCCCCAGCCGCCGGCAGGTTCGGCGACAGACACGCGAACGGGCGGCGACGCCCGCGGTGAGATGGCGGCCATCCTGCGCGACGTTCTGTCGCCGCCCGCACCGACTGACAAGGCAGACGTCAACCCGCCGGCCCCGGACGATGATTCCGCGGGAACGACCGGTGAGGAACCGAATTCCGCCGCGGGCGATGACGCCAGCGGCGGGCATGATCCTTCTCAATCAGAGCCCACAACGGACGCCGGTGAGGCGGACGATGACGGGGAAGACGACGCCAAGGCTGATGACGATGGCTCCAAGAGCCTGACCAAGCGCCTCGAACGACTGGAGGCGCAGAAGCAGGAACTGCAAGCCAAACTGGCCGAGCGCAAGGCGCTGCGGGAGGAGTTGGAGACTGTCGAGGAGGCGGTGGCCAAGGCCAGCGCCACGGTCGACGGGTGCCAAACCCTCGAAGACCTGGAGCGGTGTTACACGACCGCTTCGACCACGGAAGGTGTGCTGGAGAAGATGCTCCGCCGCGCCAGCCGGGACGGAGCGGACGAGGTCACCGTGCAACAGGCCGCCGCCGCCGCCGGAGAACCGGAAGAGGCCTGGGTGAAACAGTACGGCCCGGACAAACGGTGGACGGTGGATGAACTCGAAACGCGCCTGGACGCCGTGCGGACGGACATCCGCACCGGGATCCCGGAGCGAGCCAAGTTCCTCCAGGCCCGGCAGGCGCATCAGCGCGTGGCGCACGAGCAGTTCGGCTACTTGAAAGACAAGGCCGACCCGCTCCACGCCGCCGCCCAAGCGGCCCGGCGCGAGTTCCCCGCCCTGAATCGTCTCCCGCACGCGGATGTGGTGATCGGTTACACCCTCATGGGGCAAGCCTTGGTCAAGGCAGCCATGGAGGGGCGACTGGAACCCCACGTCCTGAGCGCCATGCGCAAGCATGGCGGTTTCACTGGCCGGCCGAACCCGGCTCCGGCTCCCAAGCCGAAGCCGAAACCTCGGCCCGTCCCCGACCCGACCCCGACGCCGGATCCTGGCGGCGGGGATAAGTGGGCTCCGATTGGGAAGGATCCAGGAGCCAGCCGGAGCGCGCTACGCGCCATACTCTCCGGCTAGGCACGGAAAGGCATACATGGCAGCACTGTTGGAACCCGCAGGCTCGGTCGGAGCGGCCGGCACGCGGACTTTTGCCCGGGAAGATCTGCACCGGTTCATGCACCGCATGAACCTGGCGGAAACCCCGTTCATGTCCCTCGTCGGCACCGACGAGCAGATTGGCAAAGTGACGTTTGACTGGAACGTGGACAAGTTCGACAGCCCCCGCGGCGCGGTGGGTCATGCGGACGGCGTGGATTTCACGGCCGCGAGCACGGAGAACGCGGGCGCCAACCGGCGCCGCATGAACAACCTGGGGCAGGTGTTCGAGCGGGTGCCCGGAGTCGGCTTCATCGCCGGCGCCATCGGCAACGTGCCGGGGGTGACGGACGAGATGGTCTCCGCGGTGGAGAAGAAGCTCATGGAGCTGCGCACCGACATCGAGGCGGGCATGTGCTCCCTCGACCAGATGGCCACCGATGACGATGGCACCAACGGCAGCCTCACCGCCGGCCTTGGGGCGCTCACGGAGCGCACGAACAGCAACACGGGTCTCTCCGCCGTGGCCGGCCAGATCCCGAGCACCTATCTGCCGCCCGCGGCCTCCAACCTGGGTGGCACGGTGCTGACGGTCGCGACTGGCGCCATCGCCGCGGGCTCCACGCTCAACTCGACCAACTTCAACGAGGCCAGCCTCAAGGCGGCGCTCAAAGCGTTGCGGGGGGTGACCAAGCGGTCCCGCACGTATCACTGTATCGTGGGTCAGGACATTCGGGACGCGGTGGCCGCCATGGTGGATCCGGCGGTGCAGGAGAGCGCCGCCACCATCGGCATCACGGCGACCCAAGTGCGGATGAAGATGCGGCAGGAAGAATCCCGCGAGATCAACTCGGTGGTGGACGTCTACCGGAGTTCCAACGGGGAGCTGCACTTCATCACGAGCAACCTCATCGGCACCACCTTGCGCGACTCGGGCGGCGCGGTGACCGCCACGCGCGCCAACCGTGTCTTCACGGAGTCCACCAAGGCCGGATACATCCTCTGCAAGGAGCTGTGGAAGGTGCGTTACGGCTCCCTGACCAAGATCGAGGAGTTGTCCAAGAACGGCGGCGGCGACCGCAAGGTCCTCCGCACTTACGCGGGTCTGCACTGCCACAACCCGTCGGCCAGCGGTCGTATCTGGTACAGCTACCCCCTGTCCATCGCGCCATGAGCAAGGCAGTCATGTCGGTAGCGGACTTCTTGAAAAGCCTGGGCTTCCCGCTGACCGCGGTGCCGGCCTTCCGGGAGCATCTGCTCCGGGGAGAACGCGCGATGGTTGCCCGCACCCGCGCCCTGGCCGAGAGCCGGGGCGCGGGTGCTCCCCGGCCCCGGCCCAACGACACCCTGGGGGAGCACGTGGCTCGGATCCCGCTGGACTCCTACTACTACTGGGAGAACCGGGAGAAGGGCTGCTGGGAGGATGACACCTTCAAGAAGGAATTCCTCCGGGATAACCCGGG
>JACCDG011346573.1_pt1 | contig 14031 bp, 13 predicted proteins | sample 7442471 | NCBI WGS metagenome assembly JACCDG01 (sample SAMN15323444, study PRJNA562643) | freshwater metagenome | isolation source: river surface water | place: USA:Blue River Watershed | collected 2017-08-17
AAAGGAGGTCTAATGACAATTTTAGTCAATTTTGGGGGCCCAAGAACTCTCCGCGAGGTCACCCCCTTTTTAGAAGATCTTCTCTCTGATCAAGATGTGATTCAGACGCCTCTTCCCGAGTGGCTCCATCGATTCATTTTCTCTTCCGTTGCTAGAAAGCGCGCCCAGCGTGTTGTAAATGATTATCGGACAATTGGTGGTGGCTCTCCTATCTACGCCGATACAGAAAAACTAGCCAAACTTTTGAAATTGAGCATCCCATCGATTTATACGTTTCACCGCTACTTACGAAAAACACATCGTGATTTCATTCGTTCGAGTAAAACATGGGAGGAAGATCTGGTGGTTTTTCCTTTATTTCCTCATTTCAGCTATGCAACGACAGGGAGTATCGCGCGGTGGTTCGTTCGGAACCTACCGCTCAAGATGATTGATCGGATGCAATGGATTCCTTCCTATCCCACTCATCCTGCCTACATTGCAGCTTTTGTGGGTCACATCAAAAGCTTTTTGAAACAACAAAGTCTTATAGAAACCAAAACACTTCTTTTGTTTTCTGCCCACGGACTGCCGCAGAGTTATGTCGATGAAGGGGATCCTTACGTCAAAGAATGTGAGGCGTCTTTTCATGCGATCAGAGCCTGCTTCCCAGAAGCTCAGCACCTCTTGTCCTACCAGTCTCAATTTGGGAAAGCGCTGTGGACCAAGCCTTCGACCAAAGATGTTTGTACGCAGATTCAAGACTACGCACGAAAATGTGACGATGTCGTCTTTATCCCGTTGAGTTTCACCTCGGATCACATTGAAACGCTGTTTGAAATTGAGCAGGAGTACTTACCTGTTTGTAGAGAGCGGGGAATCAGAGCGCACCGGTGCCCTGCTCTTGGATTTAACCCAGAATGGATCCGTGCAATTTCAGAGATCCTAAAATCGCAGCCTAAAGTTCCTATCTATGAGCTCATTCGATAGTTATATAGTCGATTAAATCGAAAGTGATTCAAAATTTGGGAATTTGGCAAAGCCGGTACCCCACTTTGCGGACATCGATTCATCGATGTCCGCAAAGTGGGGATGCCGGGGCAGTCAAAAACCAAATTTTGAATCACTTTCGGTATAAGCGTACAGTGTATTTTATCGAGCACCAAGGCCTGGGGCGCGGAGGCAATTTAACCAAGTTATCCCGGGTGAAGTGGGGTTATTAACTCGGTAATTGTACGTGGAGCTGAGAAAGAATGACTGCATTCCTTCTTTCGATCTGAATTCTATTCAAGAAAGCAAAAACTGTATACACCAAGAAAAAGCCGCCTCCGGGCTTTATTCTAGCATCAAGATGTGGAAGAACAGTTATAAATAGGCCTGTAAAGAAAGCAGATCCTAGAACCCCAATCTTGGAATACGTGTCCACCAAAGTTCGAAGATAAATCTCTTGAGTTTTAGCGATTGTTCCATTTTTAAGGTCTTGGCATAAATGTAACAGAGCCGATCCTCCAAAATCTGGAAGGAAAGCCAGCGCTTTTTGTAAGGGTGTATCTAGGAAGTGAATGGCCATTTTGATCTCTTGTTTTTAGACGGAGAGTCTCTTTTTTTGTGTTGTTTTTGTCAATCTTTTGCCAGGAGCTTTTAAGATACAAAGATCCAGCGGAGCAGGTAGAAGAATAGAATGCTGATACCGGCGCTAGCTGGTAACGTAATAATCCAAGAGAGAAGAATTTCTCTCAGCATACTTAAGTTCAGGGCGCGCAATCCCCCCGCAAAGCCCACTCCAAGAACCGCACCGACAAGACTATGGGTTGTCGAGATGGGCATCCCTAGCTTGGAAGCAAGTAAGATGGTGGTTGCAGCTCCAAATTCAGCACAGAAACCACGCGTCGGCGTGAGCTCTGTAATTTTTTTTCCAATGGTTTCAATGACGCGCCAGCCCCACGTTGCAAGACCGATCACAATTCCCAATCCTCCAAAGGCTAGAAGCCAAGAAGGAATAGAGGTGGATCCAATGGCAATGGTGCCATGCTGCAAAATATCCAGAACAGCAGCAACCGGGCCAATAGCATTAGCAACATCATTGGCGCCATGGGCAAACGCGACAAAGCAGGCACTGATGATCTGTAGGTAGACAAACATTTTTTCTACTTTGCGGTACTCAGAGGTCCTCTCAGAAAAATGGGTTTCTTCTTTAACAGTCTCAGAGAGGTGTCTGACTTCTTTCAACAGACGAGCAACCGTCGCTTTTGTCTCATCCCCAGAAGATGCATGGACACGGTTGAGGTGTTTGAGCGCCTTGCTAAGACTAATGACTGTTTGCGGTGTATGGCGACTGATGGTGGGTCCAATATTTTTGACTCCCAAGGTCCGTGTAATGGCATAGGTAATTAAAAAAGCAATACTCCCTATAAGAAGAGAAATCCCGAGCATATGAGGCAGGGTAAAAGTGAGTGCAAATTGATCAAGACCGTTAAAGATCAGGCTTAGAGTAAATGTAAAAAAGACGATAAACGCTAAGAAAGGAAAAACTTTAAGACACGCCTCGACAGGATTCATTGCAAAGAGAATAGTTCTCTGGAGGAGATAAAAGATAAGATACGAGATGATGGCAGAGGAAAGAGGTGCGATGATCCAGCTACTCGCAATGGTTCCAATGTGCCCCCATTGAATGGAATGTACGCCACCGATAACGCCTCCAAAACCTAAAATCGCGCCGACGATCGCATGGGTCGTGGAAACCGGCCATCCAAAATAAGAAGCAATTTGAAGCCAAATGCTCGTGCCTAGAAGTGCTGCGCACATTCCAAGAACAAGCGTTAAAGGTTCACTTGCAAACATCTGGGTGTCAAGTAAACCCTTCTGCATTGTCTCAGAGACTTTAGAACCTACAAAGAAAGCGCCGCTAAATTCGAGAACTGCAGCGATCATGACAGCGCGCGAGAGCGTGAGAGCGCCAGAACCGACCGAGGTTCCCATCGCATTCGAAACATCGTTAGCACCGATATTCCAGGCCATATAAAAGCCAACGAGGAGAACTAAGACTTTTAAAATGAGGAAGGCTTCCATTTATTTGCTACTTTAACTCCAACACCATCCGAATCCTGTTTGCGAGTTTTTCGGCAAGATGGGAGAGAGCCCCGACCTCTTCGATCAGTCGCACCCAGAGATAAAACGAAGCAGGCGACAGTGATGAGGCGTGAGCAAAAAGACGTTTAAGGAAAGCTTTTTGAAATTTGTCTGCTTCATATTCTAAAAACGCAGTCCTTTCAACCATCACCTTGACTTTCTCCGCTTCGATCCCTCCAAAGGAGGATTCGAGGAGTTCATCGATTTCAGCGATGATCTGTTTTGCGTGGGAGACGACCTCTTCATTTTTTTTAAAAAGCATTTTGAGGTCGCAAAAGGAATTAGGAAAAGGTTCAATCGCAGATAGTGTGAGGAGAATTCCGATGTCTTCTGCTTTATCGGCGATCCAATCTTGAATGGCCAAGATCTCTAGGAAATGCGCTCTGTCAATTGGTAGAAAAAGGCTTCGAGGAAGATGATTGCGGATATCATTTTTGCTGATGTCGGCTTCGTGTTCGAGCTTAGAAAGTTCTGAGACGAGTTTTTCGATTTTTTCCATATCCCCTTTAGCCAGGGGATCAAAAACCGCTCCGAGCTTGTCGACGCAGCTGCCCACCTTTTTCATATGGCTCTGTAGTGGAGCAAACGGCGACTTGCCAAAAAGACGGGCGATATTCAACATAGGTTCACATTCTAAACTTTTCTAAACACTTCTGTCAATCCTCCTTGTCAAATCATGCATTTTGTGGATTGTAATCGGAAAAAAGGCGGCGGCTGTTCCTCCGATCATAGCCCCTCCGAGACCATAGAGTGCGCACGATAAGGGAATGCCAATCGGGACAAAGAAGAGCTTCTCCGTAAAACAAAATTTTTGATCGTGTAGAACCTCCCAACCTTTATCGACAGCAGTAAAGACTCCCGCAACGCCTCCTGCTAAGGACCCGCCAGCTACGACCTCGGCATAGGTGTTCATCACTTTAGCGCATACTGATTGTGTTTTTGTAGAAAGAGTGAATGTAATTTGAGGGGCAAATGAGGAGGCAATACGCCCCGCACATCGTCCAATGAAATTCGCCATAAACCCTCCAAGGGGTTTAGAAAAAGGAGTTCAATCTACCACACTTATGGAGTATTTAGAAAGTTGGATTGAAATCACGATTAATTCGACTTACCCCCCTATGTTGCCCGATTGCGCTGACCGCTCTATACAATCTACCGCGCTTTGCTTCTTGCCAAAGTGTCAACATCTTGCCTTCGTCGGAAATCTTGTATCTCGTCTACTGTTTCGGAAAAGCTAGGGGGGTAAGTTGAGACCGTTGCAAACTTACGGATATTTGGAAAAACAGGTCATTTTGATGAGATTTTGATTGCGATCGAGAATCGAAAGATCGCACAATGGCCATTCTTACAGGTGCCTTAAGTTATGCAACGGTCTCAAGTTGAATTAATAGCGGTATTGCTATTGTTGTGGCCTGTTAAGAAAAAATAACGAGCTTTTCTGTTTCGGTCATCTCGCGGAAGGTTCCGATCGGTAGATTCCCCAACTGGAGGCCTCCGATCCGGACTCTGGAGAGCTCGAGGATATCAAGGCCTGCGTTTTGGACGAGGAGGCGTACTTCCCTTTTCTTCCCTTCTTTAACGACGACTTTGACAGTTCCCTTGCGAACTTTGGAGACTCTGACAGGTTTAATCCAGGTATCTTCGATGTAGGTTCCTTTGGCAATTGCTTTGAGGTGCTCGCTTGAGATTTCCTGCTCCGTTTTGACGATGTACTCTTTCGTGAGATTGGAGGAGGGATGGATCACGCGGTTGGCGAAGTGACCATCATTGGTGACCAGAAGAAGGCCTGTTGTATCTCTATCGAGTCTTCCAACGGTAAATAAGCGTGTCTCCAGGGGCTCAAAGAGGTCTAAAATAATTTTTTTGGTTCCAACCCTTGTGTTAGAGCAGATGTAGCCGTGAGGTTTATTGAGGATATAGTAATATTTTTTATCCTCACCTTTAATCGGAAGATCATCGACGCGGATCTGATCGGTTTCCCAGGACACAAGTGTTTGAGGAACAATCACAACCTTGCCATTGACACTGACTTTGCCTCGAAAGATCATCTCTTCACAGGCTCTTCGAGAGGCAACTCCTGCTGCGGCAAGAGCTTTACTAAGACGTTTTTTTTCCATACGATCTCCTTCTACCGTCACCGGTGGAAGCTGGCATTGTAACCTTTTGCTTGGGTTATTTTCTAGAACCTTTTGAAAGGTCTGGCAAGAAATCATAAAAATATTTTAACGTCTTGAGAATTGATGTTTTCATGGTATGATCTTTCTTGAAAGAGGTGGAATTTGGGTCGTTTAATCTTATTACGGCATGGGCAATCGGAGTGGAATCGACTGAACCTATTTACGGGGTGGGTGGATATCCCTTTGAGTGTTCAGGGGATTGCAGAATCCTTAGAGGCTGGAAAAGCCTTAAGAAAATTTTCGATCGATCGTGTTTTCACTTCAGAACTCATCAGAGCCCAAATGACAGCCTGTTTAGCGCTTGCGGGTCATCCGAGTGGCAAGGTGCTCTGTATGCAGCATCCCGAAGGAGGGAAGAGGGCGTCCTGGGCAAAGGTTTATAATCAAGAAACAGCAGAAGGGCTGATCCCCATGATCCCTGCTTGGGAACTTAACGAGAGGATGTATGGAAAATTGCAGGGACTCAACAAGGAAGAGGTGAAGCAAGAGTTTGGTGAAGAACAGTTTAAAAAATGGCGCAGGAGTTTTCGAGATCCTCCTCCAGAAGGAGAAAGCCTGTGTATGACAGCCGAAAGGGCGCTTCCATTTTTCAAAAAAGAAATTATCCCCTGTATCCTCAAGGGAGAAACCGTTCTTGTCAGTGCACATGGCAATTCTCTTAGAGCGATCATGATGGAAATCGATCAGCTAGGAGAAGACGCTGTGGTGCATTTAGAAATTGCAACAGGCATTCCTCTGATCTACAACTGGGAAGGTTTCTGGAAAAGGGGGGGGCATGCGTAGAGTGCATTGGGATCTACAGCTTTCTCCTTTTTCTTCCGTGATCGAGCGGATGATATTGCTTCTCAAAGAAGATGATGTTTCTCAAGACAAGATGCATGTGGAGCAAGCTCTCGATACGCTATATTCTGAGCTGGGCATGGAAGAAGAAGATGTCTTTTATTTTTGTCCTCATGGAGAAGAGGCGTTGTATGCGATTTTCTCGTCTCATCGCGCGCTTACTAAGGAAAAAAAACACTGCATTATTGCTCTTGAAGAAACTTCATTTTTGCAGCCGCTGATCGAGCGTCTGACGGCTCTTGGGCTTGAGATTACCCAGATTCCTCCAGAGATGGTATCTGTAAGTAGCATTCAAAAGCTCATTAGACCAGAGACGGGGCTTGTTTCTTTCAGCAGTGTCAATTCTTTGACTGGAGAGATTTATCCGATCGATGAACTCTCTAAAAGTTGTCATGTCCAAGGACTCAAAGTACATGTCGATGGAAGCTATATGCTAGGGATTCTTCCGTTTTGTTTTGCAGAACATTCCATTGATTTTCTCTCCTTTGATGGAGCCACTTTGTGTGGACCCAGATCTTCTGGAGGGTTTGTTGTTAAAAGAGGTGTGGCCTTTCACCCTCTCTTTTCTTCTTCCAGTCTTCGATCTGGTTTCTTAATCGAGGGTCTTGCGCGTACATTTTTAGAAAATGCACGCCATTTTGATCACTATCATCTTGAAGTCGCACGGCTTAAAAACACCTTTGAACAAAAATTAGTAGACCAGATTGCGGGAACACTCCTGCTTTTAAAGGACAAGCCAAGACTTCCTAACTACTCTTTAGTCCAATTTCAAGGCGTCTGCTCAGAAGCGTTGTATTATCTCCTGCGACGCAAGGGGGTGCACGCCTTATTGGTAAGAGAGGCTATTGCATTTGCCCTGCGATTTGATGTGACCGAAGAAGAGATTGATCATGTTCTGAAAGTTTTAATCAGCACAGTCAGTCAGCTTAAATCCTATACGTATCCTCTGATTACTCAAGCGATGGTTCCAGAGCCTAGCATCTTTGAAAAATACAGCAAAAAATTTCACCATAGAATTGAAAAACCACTCCATGCGGGGTGTTTTACCCAGGAAGAAGCAGAAGAGCGGAAGATGCGCCTTGCTGTCGGGAAGGGAGAAGGCTTTGAAGGAGCTGTTCAATTCCATTGGCTTGTGGATGAAAGTGATGGTGTGATCGTCGATGTCAAATTTCATGTCTTTGGATCTTCGCTTTTGATTGGACTCTGTGATCTGGTATCGGAACTTCTCGTGCGGAAAAATTATGAGCAGGCTCTGCATCTTTCCCAACACGAAGTCATCCGCAAGCTAGAATGTAAAGATGGGGCGCTGGATGAGGATGAGATCAGCCCTTATTATACACTGATTTTGCGAGCGATCCAAGAAGCCTCCTCCCAGTGCTTAGATATTCCATTTCTTGAACTCTCTCTTCCGGAAACAGCCTTTCAGACAGAAGCAACTTATCCGGAGTGGGGAAGTCTTTCCAAGGAAAGACAACTAGCCATTTTAGATGAAGTCATTGAAGTAGAGATTCAGCCCTACATCGCGCTTGATGCCGGGGGAGTGAAAATACTTGATCTGATCGAAGGAAGAGAAGTGATCATTGCTTATGAAGGCACTTGTACATCCTGTTATTCTGCAACAGGAGCTACCCTAGAGGCAATCGAAAGAACCCTTCGAGCCAAAGTGCACCCCGCTTTAAGTGTTACTCCCGACGCATCACTCTTGAAGCTTTGACCTTGAGAACCTGATGACTAGATTGTACTAAATTACCTAAGATTGCTAGGCATTCTGCTTCAACAAGAGGAAATCCTATAGGAGCAAATCCTTCTCCTACACTGGCGACCAGAGGGGGCACCTTTGGGTTTATAAGAGCACGTGAGGCGATGTGGTTGCTAAAGCAACGAGCAATTTCGTGAATGAGTGTTTTGGCTCGCGGAGTCCCGAGGATTAATCGGGAGGCTGTCCACGTGTTTTCATTGAGGCGTTGAAGTAAGATCGGATAAGGAGGTAAATAGACGGAGGTTGATGGTAGATCAAAAGACATAAGAATTTAAAGGTTGAAGTGTTCCATTTTTAAGCTGCAAAAGAAGGCGTCCCTGTGCATCAATCCCTGCGTACGATCCTTCGATCTGTTGGTTTCCAACAGTAGAGACCAGGTGATCTCCTTGTTTGTGGATGAGAAGGTTCTCATACATTTTTAAGAACGGGGAGAAGCCTTGTTCGTCTAGAAGAGAAAGATCATGCGTGAGTTGCGTTGCTAGCAGTTTTAGGATCTGTGCAAGATCCCAATTTTTTCCTGTTTCTAATTTCAGCGAAGTCGCTGCTTGATCGATTCCTTGAAGATCTTCTGCTTCCATATTCAGATTGAGTCCTAATCCTAAAATGAGTCCTATCTGAGATTGAAAAGAGACGGCTTCGACAAGGACTCCTGCACATTTTTTCTTGTTCAGTAGCAGATCATTAGGCCACTTTAGTTGGGGAGACAGTCCTTGAGAGATTAAAACCTGCGCGCAGGTCAGACAGAGAAGTTGAGCGAGGTGAGGGAGGTGGGGATAGGAAGAAGGGCGGCAGACGTAAAATGAAACGTAGAGATTCTGATTAGGGACAGAGACCCATGTTTTGTGGCCTCGTCCTCTGCCCTGAGTTTGCCCGCGGGCCGTCACGCACGTCATGGTATGTGGATCTAAAGAAGAAAGGTTTTCCTTGACCCACGTATTCGTGGAGGGAATAAGATCTAAATGAATGAAGTTGATGCGCATGCTTGAACCTATCCGCAAAGTCCTCCGGTAAATCCCGGTCTTTGGCTGGCGATTTTCGAGAGAAAATCAGGCGCCGTATCATCCGTCCCGATATTGCCGCCTAATTTTTTCTCAAAAATCACCCACCTAAAGCCTCGGGCTTTCCTCAGAGTACTTTGCGGTAGGTTCTTGCCATTATAACAGAAGTGGGGTTTACTTAAGCATTATGTGGGATCATCGATTCTTAAGCAAGATCGACTTTAGGACAATTCCGATTCTTCTTGCCTTGATGCTGATTAGCATTTTGGTCATTGCAGCAACAACCGCAGAAACTGCCGATCTCATGGATGAGAGAATCTTAACGCCTGCTGCCAAAAATCAGATCAAGTGGTTTGGCTTAGGTTCTATTGTTTACTTGTTTTTTGTCGGTTTTGACTATCGACAGCTTAAAAAATACACCTGGATTCTCTATGTCGGCATTTTAATCACTCTCTTTGGGTTGTTTTTTGTTCCCGCCATTCAAAATGTTCATCGGTGGTACAAGATCCCAGGGATTAACTTTGCGTTTCAACCGTCTGAATACGCCAAACTCATCATCGTCATGGCGCTGAGCTTGTTTTTAGAAAATAAAGGGGGATTGATTCGGAGAACAAGCGTTACATTGCAGGCGATGCTGATTGTTTTTATTCCTTTTGTGCTGATTTTGAAACAACCCGATCTTGGAACCTCGCTGGTTTTGTGTCCGATTGCTCTTGTGATGTTTTATTTAGGGGGCGTGGGGAAGGTTTGGATTGCTCTTCTTAGTTTTTTTGCAACACTCGGTGTGGTTTTTGTGAGTTTGATGTTTTTAAATGTCATTCCTCACGAAGAGTTTCGCCCGTATGCCACAAGATTCATTAAAGAGTATCAGTATGAGAGGCTCAATCCCAACACCTACCATCAGCAGGCCTCTCAGACCGCTATTGCTCTTGGGGGGTTTGCGGGGAGTGGATGGAGAAAAAGCGAATTTACTGGAAGAAAGTGGTTACCAGCTGCCCATACGGATTCTGTTTTTGCAGCTTTTAGTGAAGAATTTGGTTTAATTGGAGTTTTTTTTCTTCTCCTTTTTTTCTTTGGTTTGATTTATTTTAGTTTTCAGGTTACAGCTTTGGCTAAGGACAACTTTGGAAGGTTGCTCTCCGCTGGCATTACGACCTATCTAGCCATGCATATGATTGTTAGCATGGGGATGATGAGTGGGTTTTTACCCATTACCGGGGTTCCTCTCATGATGATTACCTATGGGGGATCATCTGTGTTGTCGACGATGGCAGCGCTTGGGATTTTACAAAGTATTTATAGCAGAAGGTTTATGTTTTAGCCTCTCCGCAGGCGGCTTTTTAGGGCTTGTTTACACATTGTCCTCAAAAGCCTCCTTCAGATATGCTCAAAAATCATCAGTTTTTAAATTATTTTTTTTATTCGGGATAGCCTCATGCACCCACATAACTTTATTTTGACACCTAGTCTTTGGCTTGGCCAAGGAAAAATTACACTGAATATGGTCTCTGAGGAGCTTGCTTTCTATACCCGTTGGGATGTGAATCCTAAAGACGCATCAGGGCTCATCCTCTGCACCCAAGAAATCCAAGTGAAAGGGCTTTCTGACGTGATGCATAATCAATTCTCCATTTATGGTCTAACCAATGGAGAGTTTCAAATTGATCTTGAGAACCAGGCGCTTGGAAAAATCACAGGCAAAGGCCTCATCAGCGATAAAGTAATCGCTTGGGAATTTAGAATTGAAGACATCGGCTTTGAGGGATTTGAGTTTTACGAAATTGAAAACGAATCCCGTTATCGGATGCGAGCCGAATACGCTACCCACGATCAATTCCGCACGTTGATTGAAGGCTCCGTCTGGAAACAAACGGCTGGAACAACAGAAGATCCCATGCCTCCCAAAGAAGAGGAGTCATGATGAGAAAAGGTTTTTTTCTACTTCTCACCGTGCTAACAGCGTGCGCTGGATCCAGCGCGCGGATGACCCAGGATCGTTACGACTCGATCCAGACCGGAGTGTCTATGAGCGTTGTCGAACAAGACATCGGCCAACCTTATGCGATTCACAATAAATCAGGTGGCGTCAAAGAATATGAGTATATTGAGCGCATTACTATGGGCACGCAACTCATTTCAGAGCAGCATTACTACCTCATTGTCGTCGACGGCAAAGTAATGGGCAAATACACTAAACAAGAAAAAGCCCCTCCCTATGATCTCATCTATCAGGATGATCCCAACCACCACTGGTATCCGTAAAGAAACGTTTGGATACAAGCATGTTTGCTAGAATTCAACAGGAAGAAGCGGAATTTGCAGCTTTGGAGGGATCTTCAGATCTGTCTTGTCATCTTGCCCGCTTAGGGCAAGGCTTCGTCGATCAGAGACTACGCTTCAATTTGGCTGAGTCAAGCTGTGTCATGTCATTTATTAAAAAATAATCTTTACAATTGCAGGTGTTTTTCCCTGCGTTTCTGCGCCTTCCACCCGGGACAATTTGAGACCGTTGCAAACTCACGGATATTTGGAAAAATAGGTCATTTTGATGAGATTTTGCATTTGAGCTAAGCCCATTATGCGGGACGCCTCATAGAGGGCAAGCGAGAATCGAAAGATCACACAATGGCCATTTTTACAGGTGTCCCGAGTTATGCAACGGTCTCAACTTGGTTAAATTGCCTTCTCGCTCCAGTGGTGCTCGAAAAAATACACGGTACGGTTATAAAGATTATTTTAGATAAATGAAATTATTTTCCGCGAATGGTGTTAATCGAATGCGATGAGGGGTAAGAGTTGTTATAAAGAAAAAGAGACGACGGAATACGTCGTCTCTTTTCAGCGTGCTTACGCTTTGATTTTGATGTCGACGCCAGCTGCCACAGGAAGGACTTTGAGTTTGTCGATCGTGTCAGGCGTTGGGCTGAGGATGTCGAGCATACGGATATAAGTACGCATCTCGAACTGCTCTCGTGACTTTCTATCAACGTGAGGAGAACGCAGAACGGTAAAGATCTGTCTCTTCGTTGGAAGAGGGATCGGGCCCGCAATACGAGCGCCTGTCCGTTTCGCAGTTTCGACGATATCGGCTGTTGCTCTATCCAGAATCCGCTGGTCGTAACCCTTAAGGCGAATTCTGATTTTCTTTCTAGCTTGCTTTCCCATGATACATTTAACCTATGTTGAGGACCTTTAAGATCCTTTTTTAACAATTTCTTCTTGGATTTTGTTAGGCACTCTTTCGAAGTGGCTAGGCTCCATCACGTATGTTGCGCGTCCTGAACTTAAGGAGCGCAGTTGTGTGGAGTATCCAAACATCTCAGATAAAGGTACCTCAGCTTCCACGAGCACAGATCCTTTTTGTGTCGTTTGATTCATGATCTTACCACGACGGCGGTTGATATCTCCGATCACATCTCCCATGAACTGCTCAGGAGTTGTGACGACCACTTTCATGATCGGTTCTAGGAGAATCGCTTGACCTTTGCGGGCGGCATCTTTAATTGCCATGGAACCGCAAATCTTAAACGCCATCTCGCTGGAGTCAACTTCGTGATAGGATCCGAAGACGATCGCTACTTTGACGTCGACAAGGCCGTAGCCTGCGAGGACGCCTGTTGCCAAGCCTTCTTGAATCCCTTTAATTGTAGGAGAAATGTATTCCTTAGGAATTGATCCTCCGACAATCTTACTGACGACTTCATTGCCTTTGCCTTTTTCATTCGGCTCAATTTCTAAGACAACGTGAGCGTATTGACCACGACCACCCGACTGCTTGACATACTTTGTCTCTGATTTTGCAGGAACCGTGATCGTTTCTTTGTAGGAAACTTCTGGTTTACCAACATTCGCATCGACGCTGTGTTCTCGGAACATCCTGTCACGGATGATCTCAAGGTGAAGCTCTCCCATTCCTGCGATGATCGTCTGTCCTGTCTCTTCGTTTGTCGTGACTCGGAAGGTTGGATCTTCTTCGGAAAGAGCTGCCAGAGCAAAAGAGAGTTTTTCTCTGTCGCCTTTGGTTTTAGGCTCAATCGCCATGGAAATTACAGGCTCTGGGAATTCCATCTTCTCTAAGAGAAGCGGCATATCTTCGCTGCACAGAGTATCTCCCGTACTGGTATATTTCAGCCCAATACAAGCAGCAATGTCCCCTGTGAAGAAGTCATCACGGTCTTTTCTTTGGTTGGCGTGCATCTCGAGCAGTCTTGAAACGCGTTCTCTTTTGTCTTTTGTCGTATTCATGAGACTAGATCCTTTGGTCAGGACGCCTGAATAGACTCTCACGAAGGTGAGTCTGCCGACATAAGGATCGGACATGATCTTAAACGCTAAAGCTGCAAGAGGTCCGTCATCTTTAGGTTCCAATTCCATTGGATCACCTGTGGAAACGTTAATTCCTTTAATCATTCCGCGATCAAGAGGGGAGGGCATCCAGTTGACAACCGCATCGAGCAGCGGTTGAACACCTTTGTTTTTAAAGGCTGTTCCGCACAGAACGGGATTCATTTTATTGGTGCAGACACCCTTGCGGATTGCTGCATGAATCTCTGCCTCTGTGAGAGTCTCTGGTTTTTCCAAGACTTTCATCATGAAAACTTCGTTAGACTCATCAACTGTTGCAAGTTCTTCGAGCATGTGCTGACGCATCTCTTGGCAACGAGACAGAAGATCTGCTGGTATTTCAGCAATTTCGTACTTCGCTCCGAGCGTTTCATCGAGGAAGAGGTAGGCCTTCATTGTGACGAGGTCAACCATGCCTTTGAATTCCCCTTCTGCGCCGATTGGGCACTGAACAGGAACTGCATTAGCTCCGAGTTTTTCTTTCATCGACGCAACCGCCATGAAGTAGTCGGCTCCCACGCGGTCCATCTTGTTGACAAAAGCAATACGGGGAACACCATAACGCTCGGCCTGACGCCAGACTGTTTCTGACTGAGGTTGAACACCGGCTACGGCGTCAAAGACTGCAACAGCACCGTCAAGGACTCGTAGAGAGCGTTCTACTTCAATGGTAAAGTCAACGTGGCCAGGAGTGTCGATGATATTGATCTTACAGTCATTCCAGTAAACAGTTGTGGAGGCAGAAGTAATCGTGATTCCACGCTCTTTTTCCTGTTCCATGAAGTCCATGGTAGCAGCCCCTTCA
>JACCDG010821920.1_pt1 | contig 14029 bp, 13 predicted proteins | sample 7442471 | NCBI WGS metagenome assembly JACCDG01 (sample SAMN15323444, study PRJNA562643) | freshwater metagenome | isolation source: river surface water | place: USA:Blue River Watershed | collected 2017-08-17
CTCAGTGTTCCCACGTTGATCACTCCTGCACACCCCTGCCTACAAAATTAGCAGGATATGTGGAACGTGGCTCAAACTTTGTCGTGAATGATCGACGATCTGGCTCAGTTTTCGAAATAAACCAACAACCGGCCTAACCGGACAGTGGGACTACATGGGTATCACCACCGCCAACGGAGGCACCTACAAGGTCTACAACCAGAGCACCACCGGTGCCCAGGTACTGGTGGATTTTGCGGTAAACGTTGTTATCGACGACCCGGTCTCCGTAACCAATGTCGCCACCTTCAGCAGCATGACCAAAGACAGCAGCATGGCTACGGCCAATGCCGACTGGCTGACCAACGACGCCAGCGCAGGCCGCCTGGTATCGGGTACGCTGGTCAGCCCGCTGGCTGCTGGTGATGTGGTCAAGGTTTATGCCAATGGCGCACTGATCGGTAATGCCACGGTTAATGCCGCAGGCACCGCCTGGGAGATCACCGACCTCACCGGCTACACCGGCAACTGGACCTACACCGCACAAGTGGTCAACTCGGCAGGCAAGGGCGGTACGGCCACCGTACAGCAGGTGAACCTGGACAACACCGAAGCGGCGCCGGTCATCACCTCGGTGACCGACTCTGGCAACGCCAGCATTGCCAACAACGGCACCACTGCCAACACGCTCAGCACCGTCAGCGGTACGGGCAATGCAGGTGACACTGTTTACCTGTACGACAACACCGGCACCAATCTGGTGGGCACTACCACGGTGGCCAGTAATGGCACGTGGTCGATCTCAGGTCTGGCCAGCAACGCTGGTGTGGGCGCAGGCACCAACGTGTTTAGTGCGCGCCAAGTAGATGCACTGGGCAATGAGAGCGTGCTGTCTAATCTGTGGACGGTGAATGCCAATGGTGTAAATCAATTTGTAAACGGCGATTTCAGCGGGGGCAATACCGGGTTTGTTTCATCTGCGACCTATGTCCCCTCCACCCAGTCAGCTATCGCTGGTTTCACAAACCAGTACGCGATCAAAACAATCACAAGCCCCACAACAGATGGTGCGACGAGTGCAAATCTCACAACCAATGCAAACAGCGGGTCTACGAGTTATACCTACGGCACCTGGAGCAAACAATACATTTCTGTTACATCCCCGCGGGCTGCAGGCTTTGGTAACCCGGATGGAACGATGACTGGTTTGGTGATGGTGGGCCAGGTGAGCTATGCGCAATATGGTTACGTGATTTGGAAGGAAACAGTTTCGGTTGTGGCGGGCAAGACCTATGTATTTAAGTTTGACTACGGCAATGGTGAATTCCTCGGCACGGACATGGGCACTTACATTGATGGTGCGTACATTCAGGTGGCCAACAATATAGCGAACAGCTTTGAATCAGGTCACTTCACGGCCACTTATGTTGCAACCACTACAAAATCAATGGATATCAGCGTAGTCGCACAAAATAACAATACATCGACTTACGGTGATTTTCTTCTTGATAATTTCACCTTCGCCGCTGCGGCGCCAGCGGTTGACAATACGCTGACTGCGGGTGGTACACCCCCGTTCACTTCGGTTGTGGACGGTGTGTCCACTGCAATGACCTATACCGGTGGTGTGGCCGACATGCTGGCCGGTGATGATGTGCTCAACATTGGCACCAACGCGCAGACCTTGTTGGCTACTTCGGGCAACCTGATCAACGGCAGCACGGGAATCGACACGCTGAAGCTGGCTGCAGGCACCACGCTGGACTTGACGGCGTTGACGAACAACCAGACGGTCAAGAGCATTGAACAAGTTGAAGTGTTCCAGCTCCAAGGTTCGAGCACGCTCACGCTGTCGGCGAATGATGTGCTGAGCCTGGGCCAGACCAATGCTTTTGGTACGGCCAGCACCAAGGTGCAGTTCATGATCAAGGCCACCAGCACCGACCAGGTGTCGCTGCAGAACCTGTTGTCTGACGGCGTGGGCGGCAACGCCGGTCTGGCGGGCATGTGGACCAAAGAGGCCAGCACCGTGACCGTGTCGGGCACGGGCGCAGGCACCTACAACGTCTACACCCACAGCACCACCGGTGCGCAGGTGCTGATCTCCACCGCGGTGCCCGATGCGAGCGTGACGCTGGCCACCTCGCCGCTGGTGCTGGACCTCAATGGCAACGGCATCGAGACGACCACGCTGGCCGCAGGCGCGGTGTTTGACCTGGACGCCAACGGCACCGCCGAGCGCGCCGCCTGGGTGGCCGGTGGCGACGGCTTGCTGGTGCGTGATCTGGACGGTAACGGCCTGATCACCAGCGGCGCCGAGCTGTTCGGCTCGGGCACCACGCTGGCCAACGGCGCCAAGGCGCTCGACGGCTTTGCTGCGCTGGCTGGCCTGGACAGCAATGGCGACGGCATCATCAACGCGAGCGACGCCGCCTTTGGCCAGCTGCAGGTGTGGGTGGACGCCAACGGCGACGCCCAGACCGACGCGGGCGAGCTGCGTTCGCTGGCCGACCTGGGCATTGCGTCGCTGGGCTTGCAGTCGCAAGCGTCCACCGAGGTGAACAACGGCAACGCCGTGGGCCTGCTGGGCAGCTACACCACCACCGACGGCGCAGCGCATGTGCTGGCCGACGTGTGGCTGCAAAACCAGGCGCTGCCGGTGCTGGATTTGACGCAGGTGTTGAGCGACGCCCAGACCGCAACCGCCAACCTGAGCAACGGCCAAGCCGAGCTGCTGCGCCTGAACGTGAGCGACGTCCTGGCCGTGCAAGCCAACGCCAATGGCCAGCATGTGGTGCAAATCACCGGCGACGCCCAGGATGTTGTGGACCTGAGCGACCTGTTTGCCGATGGCCACACCACCGGCACCTGGGGCCAGAACGGCACCGTCACGCAAAACGGCCAGACCTTCAACGTCTACAGCTACTCCGGCGACGCGTCGCTGCAGGTGCTGATTGATCAACACATCGCGCAGGGGAATGTGCATTTCTCGTAAGGCAAGAGCGCAAAACGCCCCGCTGCAAACGGGACGTTTTGCTTTGAATTAAGTATCCGTTCGATTACAATGAAAACCGGTTACACCATCAAACGACTCGAAGAGTTTTCCGATTGGCTCAAGAGTTTGAAGGACGGTGTTACGCGCCAGCGCCTGATCAAGCGCTTGCGTAAAGCCACATTGGGTAACTTGGGCGATGTGGCACCCGTAGGCGAGGGCGTGTTCGAGATGCGGGAGCATTTTGGGCCAGGCTGGCGGATGTATTTTGTACAGCGAGGCGAGGTGCTGGTCATCATGCTGGGCGGCGGAAGCAAGGCGACTCAGCAGACGGACATTGCGAAAGCGATTGAATTGGCGAATGCTTTGGAGGATTGACCGATGGCCAGAAAAATCAAGGTTTCGGAATTGCCGGAATTCGATGCGGCCGAGTATCTGGGCAGTGATGGGGAGATCGCTGCCTATCTGACTGCGGTGATTGAGGAAAACGATGCATCCTTGCTTTCAGCTGCTTTGGGAGACATTGCCCGTGCCAGGGGGATGGCCCAAGTGGCAAAGGACTCAGGGATCACACGCGAGGCGCTTTACAAGGCGCTGCGGCCCGGCAGTACACCGCGTTTTGACACCATCAACCGTGTTTGCACCGCACTTGGGGTTCGTCTGGTCGTGCACCAGCGATAGCCCAATGCCATGCCTTCGTCTTTAGTGCTGAATACGCGTGAGTGTCAGTCGCTTCGCGAAAGGTTCAAATGATCCCTGCGCCTATGGATGAGCATCAAGAAGCGGTCGAGTCGCATCACCGTTTCTTGTCTCGTGTCGTGGCCGGGGTGTTATGGCAGTTTGATCATCTTGAGGCCATCGCATTCAAGTCGTGGGTGGAGTTGCCGCCGGGGCAATCGTTGGAGTTGGATGTGGTGGTTCTTTTTTCAAACCATTGCTTCACACGCAGCTTGCTTGCGGGTGAAGTTGTTGACGATGGTTTGATCTGGACCGATGCTCGGGAGCGGCGCGTTCTGTGCGCGCAACGGTATGCGCTTTCACGCTTGTTTCTCCCTCGATTGATTCTTGAATTACCGCATCGTCACATTCAGGTGGCCGATGAGCGCCGCCCCAACTTCATGACCTTTGATGTGCCTGAAAACATGGGGCTGGGCGATGGAGCGAGATATGCGGTGTTTTTTGAAGTTGACCGCGACAGGTTGAGGAAAAAGCGCGTCTTGCTGAGGGTGCAGAGTGCTTATGTCCTGCCCAGGCTTTCAAAGCGGCAGCTGCAAGCTGACAAGATTCGTTTTCAGACTTTGCTCAAGCGGGCATACATGAAACAGGTCGGATGAACTGCCACAAAAACCAACGGCCACCCAAGGGCGGCCGTTGCATGCAAGTTTCTCTACCTTTTCAGGATTCCCACTCCAGGTGGGACCTGGTTGCCCAGGCGGCGCTTCCTTTTGCACTTGCTCATGGAAGTTCTTGAGTTAGTTATTTTAGCAGTCATACATTCGCTGCAGAAAATTTTCTGTTCTTGTGTTGCTCAAAGACAACTAAGGTCAACATTCGCCAGCACATCACGCCAAAGCTGGCAACTTGATGTCGATGCACGCTCCGCCTTGGGGGTGGTTGCTCAGGTGAATGCTGCCGTGGTGTTGTTCGATGATGTCTTGGGTGATGTTCAGGCCCAGGCCCATGCCGTCTTGTTTAGTGCTGGTGATGGCGCTGGGGTTCGCGAGTTGCTTGGCGCTGAAGCCGGGGCCGTTGTCGTGAATGCGCAGGTTGACGTGCGAGCCTTGCGCAGCAAGGCTGACGGTGATGCGGGCGCTGTTGGCGGGCGCGGCTTGTACGGCGTTTCTGTAGAGGTTGATCAGCACCTGGGTCAGTTGCACAGGGTCGGCTTGCACGTGCAGGGTTTGCTCGGGTGCTTGCAGCTCGATGTGGGCGTGGTGCGCGCGCAGCCAGTCGTCCATGAGTTCGAGGGTTTGTTGGTGCAGTTCCCGCAGGTCGATGTTTTGCAGTTTGAGGGCGCCTGATTGGGTGAGTTCGCGCATGCGCTTGAGGATGTGCGTGGCGTGTTCGCTGGCTTGTTGTATGTGCTGGATGATGTCGTTGGCGTTGAGTGCCGCGGGGTTGCTTTGCCACATGCTGGTGAGCATGTCGATGCTGGTCATGGGTTGGCCCAGTTCGTGGCTGAGTTTCGCGGCCATCTTGTGCAGGCTGCGTTGGCTGTCAAGTTGGGCCAGTTTTTGTGCGAGTTGCCGATTGGTTTTTTCTTGCTCTTCGCGGATGCGGGTTTCAATGACTTCCTGATTGGCCCGCTCCAGAAAGATGGACATGAAGCCGATGTTGCCCAGGATGGCTGTGATGAGGCCGAGCAGAGCGATGATGGTGTCTATGAAGTTAGTGTGAAGGATGTGCGCATTTTTCGGCAGGTCGATTGTGGATTGCAGGGCTCGAAGGATCAGGAGTACAACGATAGGGCCATAGGCCAGGATGATCCAGCGTGCGGTGGGGAGGTTTTGGGTGTTGCTCAGTTTGAACGCGAGCAGGCAGATCCAGCCCATTTCGGCGGCCATGAACAGGAGCGCCCAAATGAAGAAGGTGGGTTGTTGCGGTAGCAGGTGGTGAGCAAGGGTGTAGCCAAGGATGTGGATCAGTCCTACGCTGATCATGAGGGATTGTTTGTATTGGACACGGGTGAGCAGGGAAAGGCCGTGAACTTGCAGCAGCAGGCCTGCGGCAAGGAGGCTGTTGCCGAGTTCGAAGCTGACCCAGTTGGGTGTGGACTGTCGGGTAGCCAGCAGGAGCAGGCCGGTACTGAAGACTTCAGTGCCGATGAGCCAGAACGTGATGCTGCGTTCACGCAGGTGGTGCAGGCTTGTCCATGAGACCAAGGGGCTGATCATGTGCACCAGCCCAGCCAGGAAATACGCGGTGGAGATGTTCAGGAAGTCAAACATGAATCACGAGCACGCAAAGGGGCTTAGTGTCCTTCGAAGCTGAGCAAGGTAAACAGCTTGAGGCCGTCGTCGCGCAGGCGTTGGCTGCCGCCGAGTTCGGGCAGGTCGACAATGGCGGCGCCTTCGCTGACGGTGGCGCCCAGGCGCTCGATCAGGCGTTTGCCGGCCATCATGGTGCCGCCGGTGGCAATGAGGTCGTCGATCAGCAGCACGCGTTGGCCGGGGTGGACGGCGTCGGTGTGGAGTTCGACGGTGGCGCTGCCGTATTCAAGCTCGTAGGTTTCTTCCACCGTGGTGAAGGGCAGCTTGCCTTTTTTGCGGATGGGCACAAAGCCCAGGCCCAGTTCGTAGGCCACCACCGAGCCCAAAATAAAGCCACGTGCATCCAGCCCGGCGACCACATCGGGGCGCAGGGCCGGGTCCATGTAGCGGTGGACAAAGGCGTCAATCAGCACCCGAAACACGCGCGGGTCTTGCAGCAGCGGGGTGATGTCGCGAAACTGCACGCCCGGCGCCGGCCAGTCGGGCACGGTGCGGATGTGGCTGCGCAAATAGTCGTGTACGGTTTGGTCGTGCATGGTGTCCTTAACCTCGCAATAGTTTTTGTTCGGCCAGGGCCAGGGCGGTGGGTTTGCCTGAGAGCACCAGCACATCGCCAAAGCGCAGCTCGGTGTCGTCGTTGGCGGGCTCGGTCTGGCCGTTGACGCGGCGCAGGCTGACAACACGAACGCCTACGGCGTGCAAGGTCAGATCGGCCAGGGGCTTGGCCAGCCAGGGGCAGTCCAGCGGCAGGCTGACGGTGGCAAAGCGTTCGTGGTCTTTGTCGTCCAGGCCGTTGTCGTCGGCGCCGTGGAAGTAGCCGCGCAACATGCTGTAGCGGGCTTCGCGCTGGTCTTGCACCATGCGGAACACGCGGCGTACGGGCACTCCCACCAGGGCCAGCGCGTGGCTGGCGAGCATGAGCGAGCCTTCCAGCGCATCGGGCACCACTTCGGCGGCGCCAGCGGCCTGGAGTTTGTCGAGGTTGGTGTCGTCCTTGGTGCGCACAATCACGGGCACTTGCGGGGCGTGGCTGTGGGTGTGGCCCAGCACCTTGAGGGCGCTGGCCGTGTCCAGGTAGGAGATGACCACTGCGCTGGCGCGGGCCAGGCCGGCCGCGGCCAGGGCCTGCAGGCGGCTGGCGTCGCCAAACACCACCGAGTCGCCCGCGGCGGCGGCCTGGCGCACGCGGTCGGGGTCGAGGTCCAGCGCCATGTAGGGGATGCCTTCTTGCTCGAGCATGCGGGCCAGGTTTTGCCCGCAGCGGCCGTAGCCACAGATGATGACGTGGGCGCTGGTGTTGATGGACTTGCGGGCGATGGTGGTCATTTGCAGTGATTGCTGCAGCCATTCGCTGGCGACCAGTTTCATGACGATGTCGTTGGCCCGCATGATGATGAAGGGCGTGGCCAGCATCGACAGCACCATGCTGGCGAGCACCGGGTTCATCAAGGCAGGGGGCACGAGTTCGTTTTGGTTGCTGAGCGTGAGCAGCACAAAGCCGAATTCACCCGCTTGCGCCAGGTACAGACCGGTGCGCAGGGCCAGACCCATGTTGGCACCAGTCAGGCGCGCAATGGCGGTGATCAGGCCCAGTTTGAAGAACACTGGCAAGGTGACCAGCAGCAGCACCAGGGGCCAGCGTTCGAGCACAAGGCGCCAGTCGAGCATCATGCCGATGGTGATGAAGAACAGGCCGAGCAACACGTCGTGGAAGGGGCGGATGTCGGTTTCCACCTGGTGTTTGTATTCGGTTTCGGAAATGAGCATGCCGGCAATGAAGGCGCCCAGCGCCAGGCTCAGGCCGGCCAGCTCGGTCAGCCAGGCCAGGCCCAGCGTGACCAGCAACAGATTGAGCACAAAGAGCTCTTCGCTTTTGCGGCGCGCCACAAGGGTGAGCCACCAGCGCATGATGCGTTGTCCGCCGGTCAACAGCAGCGCGATCAGCAAGGTCGCCTTGATGCCGGCTTTGCCCAGCTCCCATGCCAGCTCTTGCGGTGGCGCACCCAGCGCGGGAATGAGCACCAGCAGGGGCACGACAGCAATGTCCTGAAACAACAGCACACCAACCACGCGTTTGCCGTGTTCGGTTTCCAGCTCGGAGCGGTCGGCCATGAGCTTGATGACGATGGCGGTGCTGCTCATGGCCATGGCGCCGGAGAGCGCGACGGAAGTTTTCCAGTCCAGCAGCCACCAGGTGGGGGCCAGCGCAGCCAAAAACGCGGAACCCACCGTGACCAACGCGATGGTCAGCACCACTTGCATCAGCCCCAGCCCGAACACATGTTTGCGCATGGCGCGCAGCTTGGGCAGGTTGAATTCCAGCCCGATGACGAACATCAGAAACACCACGCCGAATTCGGCCAGGTGTTGAATGCCGGTGGTGTTTTGCGCGAGCGACAAGGCGTTAGGCCCAATGACCACGCCCACAGCCAGATAGCCCAGCATGGGTGGCAGTTTGAGCGAGCGACACGCCACCACGCCCAGCACGGCGGCCAGCAGGTACAGCAGGGTCAGCTCAAGGGAGTTCATGTTTTAAATGTAGCAGGCGTTACGACTTGCGAGAGACAGAAGCAGCATTAGTGGGAGGTTGCAGGGCGCGTTTGAGTTTGCGAATGTTTTGCCAAAGTACGGCCTTGGGCATGTCCATGGCCATGGCTTGCATGCAGCGCTCCAGCCAGCCCTCGCGGTGTTCGATGCGATGGATGGCTTTGTTCAGGTCGCGCTCTACGGCGGCGCCGTAGGCGGTTGACGCCTTGTCGATGGCTTTGCGCAATTGCGGCAGGCGCAGATTCATCATTGCCAGGTCAATCAAATCGCGGCTGTACACACCATCGTCAGCTTGTCGGTCAGAGTTGGCCAGCAATTTGCTGGTGGCCAAGTCCAGCGGGGTCAGGCAGCCCAGACCGCAAATGGTGTCTTTCGCTGAGGGTGTCTGCAGTTGGATGCGTGCTTCGTAGACGACTTCGAGTTTGATGGCGTGTCCATCCATCAGCACTTGGGTGCGGATGCCATACTGGTCTGCACGGACTTCGCGCGCGAGCGCAAGTGGCGTGAGGCCCGGGCGTGTGATGGGGTCGGCTATACATGCTCTTGTCCTCGGGTGAAGACTTGCTGCAAGCCGCTCCAGAGGGCTAATTCAGAGGGCTGCATGGCAGTCTTGTCCAAGTGTCTGGCATTGCGCTCGTAAATGTCCAGCGCTTCCAAAGGGCTGACCGTGTCGGTGCCTTGCACATGCCAGGCCAGGGCCTTGAGCTGCGGGTAGTCAGCCAGGGAGATGCGCACGGGAATGTTGTTCAGGGTGCTTTGCGTCGCGGTAGAGGGCGCAAGCGTTGTGTCTTGCACAGGCCAGGCGATGTTCAATGCCGACATGACGTTGCACCATGCCCCCATGGTGACCGAGGGTTCGCCTTTTTCAATGCGATGCAAGGTGACGCGGGAGATGCCTGCGGCCTCGGCAGTCGCCACAGCGCTGAGGCGCAAGGCCTTGCGTTTGGCCAGAATAAGCGCGCCCATACTTTGTAAGCGGGCAGTGGTCTGCTCGGGTGTGAATGGTGCGGGCTTCTTCATAATGTTTCTTATTATGTTCAATCAAGCATGATTGCCAACAATAAGAAACACTATTTCTGATTTTGACGAGGCGCCAGGACAGCACTTACCTGGCCCTGGAGCTGGTACTCGCCGGTTTTGGCGTTGAAGTCCATGGTGTTGCCGGTAAAGACGTCTTTGGCGCGTCCGATGCGCACGGGTTGCGTGGACTTGAGTTCTTCTTTCTTGGGCCAGGCCACCAGCTGTTGGCCTTGGAGAGTGATGGCGGGTGAAGTGCCTAGGGCTTCGCGCACGGCCACGGCGTCGCCTTGCAGGATGACGCGTTCGCCGTCGCTGGTGGCCATGCCTTTTTGGGCCTGGGCCTGGAGACGGGCGCCGTTGGCGCTCAGGCCTTTGAAGCGGACGTGCTCGATGTGCAGCTCGTCTTTGTCGGGGTAGTGGTGGCCTTCTGTGCCGTGCACTTCGCGGTAAAGGGTGCCATCAGGCCGAAAGGCTTGAACGGAAAAGTTGCGCAGGCTGTAGTCGGGATCGGTGCGCACGAGTTTGGGCAGCTGGGGGCCGCTTAGATCGGGCAAGCTGCGCACCAGCCACCAGCTGGCCATGGCCAGCACGCCCATGACGACCAGTGGCGTGTACAGGCTCAGACGATCGAGCCCGCGCGCGATCGGCGTGGGCAGTTTCATGCCGAGGCGCCTTTGTGGGCGCGGTCGGTGCCGACGTTGTCCAGCAGTTGCACATAGCGGCCGCTGGCTACGAGCAGCAGGTCGCACAGCTCGCGCACGGCGCCTTCGCCGCCGCGTGCGGTGGTGATGTGGTCTGCCAGTGCTTTGGCCTGGGCGTGTGCTTGTGCAGGGGCGCATGCAAATGCGGCGCGTTGCATGACGGGCAGGTCGGGCCAGTCATCGCCCATGGCAGCGGCTTGCGACCATTCGAGCCCAAGCTCTTGCAGCATGGCGGCAGCAGCGGGCTGTTTGTCTTCAGTGCCAAAGCGCACGTGGGTGATGCCCAGGGCCTTCAGGCGCAAACGCAGCGGCGCGGAGTCGCGGCCGGTGATGACGGCGGGTGTGATGCCCGCTTGTTGCAGTAGCTTGAGGCCTTGGCCATCGAGCACATGAAAGCGCTTGAGCGATTCGCCGTGTTCGGAGAAGTACAGGCCGCCATCGGTCATGACGCCGTCGACGTCGAAAAATACGATGCGGATGCCTTGCGCCTTGAGCAGCAGCTCGGACGCAAAGTGCAGGGCCGGTTCGATAGGGCGCAAGGTGTTCATGGTGTCCGGCCCTTAGATGACTTTGGCGCGCATCAGGTCGTTGGTGTTGATGGCGCCGACCAGGGTGCCGTCTGCATCCACCACCAACACGCTGGTGATGCGGTGCGCTTCCATGAGGTCGGCGGCTTCGGCGGCCAGGGCGTCGTCGCGCAGGGTGCGTGGGTTGGCGTGCATGACGTCGCTGGCCTTGAGCTGGCGCAGGTCCTGGCCTTTTTCAATCAGGCGGCGCAGGTCGCCGTCGGTGAAGATGCCCAGCACCTGCCCTTGGGCGTTGACCACCGAGGTGGCGCCCAGGCCTTTGCGGCTCATCTCTTGCATGAGTTCGCTGAAGCTGGCTTCGGGCAAGACGCGCGGAACCTCGTCGCCCTTGCGCATGATGTCGCTCACATGCGTGAGCAAGCGCCGGCCCAGCGAGCCGCCGGGGTGCGAGCGGGCAAAGTCTTCGGGCTTGAAGCCGCGTGCATCGAGCAGGGCCACGGCCAGGGCATCGCCCATGGCCAGTTGGGCGGTGGTGCTGGCGGTGGGGGCCAGGTTCAGAGGGCAAGCTTCTTTTTCGACCGAGGTGTCCAGCACCACGTCGGCATGGCGTGCCAGTGACGAGCTCAGGCCGCCGGTCATGGCGATCAAGGGCACGCCTTGGCGCTTGAGCACCGGCAAGATAGCGACCAGCTCGTCGCTCTCGCCACTGTTGGAGATGCCCAGCACCAGATCCACCGCTTTGATCATGCCCAGGTCGCCGTGGCTCGCTTCGCCCGGGTGGACAAACATGGCGGGCGTGCCGGTGGAGGCGAGTGTGGCCGCGATCTTGCGGCCGATGTGTCCGCTCTTGCCCATGCCGGTGACCACCACGCGGCCCTGCACGCCGAGCATCATGTCCACGGCTTGAAGGAAGCGTTCATCGAGCCGGTCTTTGAGGGTCAGCAGCGCGGCGGCTTCGATGTCTAGGGTCTCGCGGGCGAGCTGAAGGGTTTGTGCATTGTGAGCGGGCATGGGGCCATTTTATCGGTCGACGTGGCGGGGCGTTGTCGCTGCGTTTCGCCGGGCTGAAAGACCTTGCGCGCCGAGCGCCGACACACGGATTTGTCACGCGGGCTTGGTACCATCCAAGCATGAGCGCTCTTGAATTGACACTGCTGTATTTGCTGGCCGCCGTTTTGGGCGTGGTGGCATGCCGCATGCTCAAGCTGCCGCCCATGTTGGGTTATCTGGCCGTGGGTGTGGTGATTGGTCCGAATGCGCTGGCATTGGCGCAAAACTCGGAAGGCGTGAAGCACTTGGCCGAGTTCGGCGTGGTGTTCCTGATGTTCGTCATTGGCCTGGAGTTCAACCTGCCCAAGCTGCGCTCGATGCGCAAACATGTGTTCGGGCTGGGTCTGCTGCAGGTGGTGTTGACCTTGGTGATCGTGACCTTGGCCTCCTTGTTCGTCGCAACCCTGGCGCCAACCCTTTGGAAAATGGAATGGCACACCGCGCTGGCCCTGTCCAGCGCCATGGCCATGAGCAGCACGGCCATTGTGGTCAAGTTGATCGCTGATCGGCTGGAGCTTGAATCCGAGCATGGCAAACGCGTGATGGGCGTTTTGCTCTTTCAAGATTTGGCGGTGGTGCCGCTGATTGTGATGATTCCCGCGCTGGGTGCACCGGCTGAAGAGATGTTCAGTGCTTTGATCGCGGCAGGCGCCAAGGCCGCGGTCCTGATCACCTTGCTGATGACGGGTGGCCAACGCGTGATGCGCTGGTGGCTCACCTTGGTGGCCAGGCGCAAAAGCGAAGAGCTGTTTGTGCTGAACCTTTTGCTGGTCACGCTGGGGCTGGCCTGGATCACAGAGCTGGCCGGTTTGAGCTTGGCGTTGGGTGCTTTCATTGCCGGCATGCTGATCTCCGAGACCGAATACAAACACCAGGTGGAGTTGGACATCCGGCCGTTCCACGACGTGTTGTTGGGGCTTTTCTTCATCACCATTGGCATGCTGTTGGACTGGCACATCGTGATCGAGCGTTGGCCCTTGGTGGCGGTGCTCACCGTTTTTCCGGTGCTCTTCAAGCTGGTGTTGGTGACCGCGTTGGCCAAGCTGACCGGGGCCACGCAAGGGGTAGCCCTGCGCACAGGTTTGTATTTGGCGCAAGCCGGTGAGTTCGGTTTTGTGCTGCTCACCCTGGGCTCGCAGCACCAGTTGATTCCACCCGCCTTGCTCAATCCGGTGTTGGCCAGCATGGTGCTGTCGATGTTGGCCACGCCCTTCATCATCCTGCACAGCAACACCATCGTCATGAAGTTGGTGGCCAGCGAATGGCTCCAGCAGTCCTTGCAGATGACCACCATTGCCCGCAAGTCGATCAACACCAGCAAGCATGTGATCATCTGCGGCTATGGCCGCTGCGGCCAGAACTTGGCCCGCATGCTCGACAAAGAAAACATCCCCTACATGGCGTTGGACCTGGACCCGGACCGTGTCCGCCAGGCGGCCGCTGCGGGCGACTCGGTGGTGTTTGGCGACGCAGGCCGATTGCAGTCGCTCATGGCCGCTGGTCTGGCCCGCGCCAGTGCGGTGGTGATCACCTATCTGGATGTGCCTGCCGCCATGAAGGTGTTGGACCGCGCCCACAGCCATGCGCCGCAGGTGCCCGTGATCGTGCGCACGCAAGACGATCTGGACCTGGAAAAACTGCAGCTGGCCGGGGCCACCGAAGTGGTGCCCGAAGCCCTGGAGGGCTCGCTCATGCTGGCCAGCCATGCGCTGGCACTGGTGGGTGTGCCCATGCGGCGCGTGATCCGTCTGGTTCAAGACCAGCGCGATGCCCGCTACAACCTTTTGCGCGGTTACTTTCACGGCGCCGATGACGACACGCTGGACGAAATCGACCACGAGCGCTTGACCACGGTGGGCTTGCCCATGGCTTCGCCCTGGCTGGGCAAGCAGGTGCAGGACCTGGCCTTTCATGCCATGGGCGTGCGGGTGGTGAGCTTGCGCAGGGCCAACGGCCAGACCGAAACCGTGACAGATGAGAGCGAATTGCAAAACGGCGACACCCTGGTCTTGTCAGGCAAATCGCAAACCTTGGCCGTGGCCGAAGAAAAATTATTAAGAGGCTGAAGCCATGCACGATTTGAACGTCAACGATTATTTGAAAAGCCACATCCGCACCGTGCCCGACTGGCCAGCGCCGGGTGCGCAGTTCCGCGACATCACGCCGCTCTTGCAAGACCCCCGTGTCTTTCGTGTGCTGATCGATGCCTTTGTGCACCGCTAC
>JACCDG010997070.1_pt1 | contig 14028 bp, 10 predicted proteins | sample 7442471 | NCBI WGS metagenome assembly JACCDG01 (sample SAMN15323444, study PRJNA562643) | freshwater metagenome | isolation source: river surface water | place: USA:Blue River Watershed | collected 2017-08-17
AATCCGAGTACCTGTCTCTAGATCTATCTTCCCAGGACTGGCCCAATCTCTTGTATTAAAGGTATTTAAGATATTTTCCATCGAACCTCTTGTTTCAATACTCATTTTCTACCCCCTTTAATTTTTCCCTATTTCTAATGCTTTTAAGGCCATGGATTTTGCAGTATTTAGGGCAGTAATATTGGCCTCATAGGCCCTAGAAGTTTCAATCATATTTGCCATTTCTTCCATAACGTTTATATCAGGGTAGGCAACATATCCTTGCTCATTGGCGTCAGGATGTCCTGGTTCATACTTATAGATCGGTGGTTTGGAAGTTGAGACAACTTCTGTTGCATGAACCTTTTGTGCTTGCTCGGCCAACTCCCCCTCTAAGATATCAGAAAAACTTTCTCTTGATGGCTCCGAACCAAATACCACTTCTTTTTTCCTATAAGGTCCACCTTCAACTGTTCTGGTAGTTTGAGCATTTGCAATATTTGATGAAATCGCCGCCATTCTTTTTTTATTTGCAGACAACCCACTGGCGCTGATTTTCATACTTCCTAAAAGGTCCATCTATCACTCCTTCGATTCTATAGAATATCTCAGCTGCCCTAATTTTTTATTCATTAAGGCAACAGAAGCATCAAATAGAATTTTGTTTTCGGCCATCTTGGCCATTTCCTCATCTCGGTCCACCGTATTTCCGTCTTCACTGACAATTCCGTTTGGATCGTCATAAATGGAAGGCTCGAGATTATCAAAGCCGCCTCCACCTACATTGAAGTGCCTAGGATCCTCAGCATTAAGAGTCTGTTGGTTATCCAGGTCAATCGCCCTGGCCAATGCTTCTTCAAAGTCAATTCTTTTGGATTTATAGCCAGGAGTTTCAGCATTTGCGATATTAGAAGATATTAAATCCTGACGCATTTGCCGGAGATTCAAAGAGCTTGCCAGGGCCTTTAATGTTCTATCTTCGATATTCACTGTTTCTCCTTTCTATCTTAAATTAAGAAAAAATGCAGATCCCCGACTTCTATATTCGTTAATCTTATTTCTTAAAGTTCGAATAGAAACACCCAAAATTTTTGCAGCTTGAGTCCTGTTTTCGGAAGTATGTATCAAGGCTTTTTTAATCAAAAGCTTTTCGGCATCCTTAAGCGACATTAATCTTATCCCAATATTATCTTCATCCTTGATAAGGTTAACTGCCTTCTTTTCTCCCATTTCCAAATCTTTTTCCGATAGGATAGTCTGATCTGAATTTTTTACTGAATTCTCGATCACTGAACGGAGTTCTGCCAAATTATAAGTCCAATAATGTCCAAGAATTTTCTCCATGGCCAATGGTTCAATTTGCATAGGAACTTCTTGGTTTTCGCGAAATTTTTCAATTAACTTTTTTGTTATCCATTCCAAATCAGTAATTCGTTCTCGAAGTGGCGGAATAAAAAGAGCATCATTTGAAATATAGGTGTACAGGCCTCGATAAAAACGGCCGGCGCCAACCAATTTAGAAAGGTTCTTGGATGTAGTCGCTAAAATCCTTACATCCAAATCATAATCTTCAAGTTCCATAATAATTTTGTGTAATCTTTTTTGAAAATCATCTTCTAGACCATCAATATTGGAAAATAAAACAGTACCACCATTTGCTGCTTCAAGAGCACCTCGGTGAAACTTCCCATTTTCTTCCCTAAATCCTAGGATTGCATTTTCGACTTCCTTCCTTTCTCCTACGCAATCTACAACTACAAATGGGTTTTTCGCTCTGCTTGAGTTTAGGTGTATATAATAACCCAAAGTTTTTTTTCCAGTGCCAGGCTCACCGATAATTAAAACCGAGGCTTTTGTTACTGCAACATTCCTCGCCATGGAAATAGTATTCTTGACCTTGGGATCATTTCCGAACAACTCAACATTTACAGACTCCATCAGACCTCCTATCCTCATTTGCTCCATCCTGGAGCAAATTTAAATTGTTTTATTCTTTATCTTAATAAATGAAAGCTCAGTCCTGGCCAATTCCTTAATATAATTTGGCACAGAATTACTTTCAGTTAACTCCTTCATGATTTTCTCACCTTGTTCCAACTTATTTTGCTGTATAAAGGTTTGTCCCAATAAAAACATCACTCGATCTTTATAATTAGTCTCAGGAAAACTACCAATAAAATTATTAATCTCAGATTCCAATAAATTGGCATTTTCTTCTTTTTGTTCTCCAGCCAAAATCTCGATATTTAAGTATAGTATTCGTTCTTTTAAAACCTTATATTTTGGATTTTTAGAATCTGAATTTGTATCCTCTAAAAGAGCATTTGATACCTTCCTGTATTTCGCCAAATCTCCAATTTTATAAATTGCATCAGTGTAATTGCTAAGAATATTTAGAATCTCCGAAGAGTCATATGAGGTTTTATCCTTTTCCTCACTTAAAAAATTTTCAATAGTTTCAATAGCTTCATTGTACTTTTCTTCTTTATAACTAATAATCGACTTATAATAATTGCCTCTATTTTGAGAAGGAAATTTTTCAATAATTTCATTTAAAAGTTTTTTACTTACTTCTAGATTATTAAGTTTTAGGTTTTTATTAATTGCAAGATCAAGCATCAAGTAATCAGGTGATTTAGAGTCATCCCTTGGAATCCATAAAGGAAAATCCCTTGAGGGTTCATCTTTAGATTTTTTAAATTCCTCATAATTGGCATCAAAGGCATCATATGTCCCAATATTTAACAAAGCCTTTCCAACCAAGTATCTTGTCAAAGGCTCTCTATCAATTTTTTTCTCAAATCTTTCATTATAAAATTCGTAGAGTTTTAAAAGATTGGGGTAATTTTCGTTCTTAGCTTCATTTTGAATCATTCCAAAAACGATTTCTCGTCCATCACCTTCAAAAGCCTTAATTTCATATGGTCTTAAAGACTCCATAGGAATGGCCATTAAATAGGCCAGCGCATCCGTAAAATTATTTTCCACGATGAAATTTCTTAACCTAACCATCCATAAAGTTTTTTTCAAATCCTCGGTCAATTCTTTTTCTTCTTCAACTTTTATTTTCAAATATGCCTTTACCTCTAAATCTTCCTCCGTTAAGGTCTTTTTTCTTAGACATCTAATTCCTATATAACGGATTCTTGCCTCAAAATTTATGGGAAATGTTGAGGTTTTATCTATAACATCTTTATAAAGCGCCATAACGGATTCTGGGTCTTTTGAAAGCAGATCATTTGATAATGCGATTCTTAGTCTTGCTGAATCTGCATTTTTATGGAAGGAATAGGTTTTTAAGAATTTTTCAAAAATTTCGATGGCATTTTGATATTTTCCTTCTCTGAAATATGATTCTGCCACATTAAATAGAATTCCTTCATGAATTGGATCCACCAAAGACTTCTTAATCTTTTCAAACCTTTTTATTACTTCTAGGGTATTTTCCTGAGTCAATAAAATAAATGTCTGATATGCCAGAGCCTCCTGTGATGAAATGAATTTCACATAATCTGGATGTTTAAGAATTTCCTCAATTTTATCCAACTGAGATAATTTGGCTAAGCTATAAAGGATAATTGAGGATAAATTGGTGGCAACATCTACATCTGAATATTTCCTTGCCATTAAGAATAATTTGGTTGCTTCACGTAAAGTACCAATATAGTCATCTTGGATTAATGCCACTGAAACCAAGTACTTTAATATTCCTTTTTTAAAGGAATAGTCCTCCGTCCTTTTATAAATATTGTTTAATAGATTTATAGCAAACTTTGAGGATTCCTTATTTAAGTCTCCCTTATTCAACTTTAAAAGAGCATTGGCCTTTAAAAACTCATTTATATCTATATCTGCCTGATCACCATATTTTTTAAAATATAAATCCACTGATTTATTCATTAGTCCAAATTGTGATCTTTTATAAAGATTAATTGAAAGCTGAAGATGGGCCAGTTTCTCACTATCAATTATTCTAAGATCTTTTATCGGGTAGAAAAAATCTGGAGTTTTACTTTCAAGGTTAATTAATTTTTCAGGTTTTGAAATTAATGGAGGATAGTTCCAAACAAAGGATGCCCCATACCTAAAGTCCCTAAAATTTTCATCGGGTATTTTAGGCTTGAGAAAATTTTTGGGATAATTAACTTTTTCCTTTTTAACACTAGCAATTTTTCGTTTTGGGACTACAACAGGAGGTTCTTCAATCTTAACTTCAGTATTTTTGGGAAGGGCCTCTGAATTAATCCAAAAATCAATTATTTGCTTATTTTCATTATCCCTATAGAAACTGAATATTTCTACTTGATTACCTAAAAGTGATACTTCTAAGGAAGATACTTCTGTTGGCCCTTGCGCCTTTTTAACCTGAATAGAGGAAATAAATTCGTTATTAACTTTGAGTTTCTCAAGGATTGAAGCAATTTTTTCTAAATACTCAGGCTTAAGAATATTAATTGAAAGAACATTTTCTCTTTTTACTACAGTAAGAGAATCCTTAGGAAGATAAAACTCCCATCTAAGGTTATCTTTCATTCTTGTTTGATTAATTACTGGATTAATTTCCTCGCAGGAAACTTTTACCTGTAAGGTAAAAATTATCAGGAAAAACGTCAAAATTTTTGAAAATTTAAATTTTCCCAAATGAAACATCCTGTTTCAAAATTAAAAGCACGGCCATCCTTTTTGCCGTGCATATAAAAATTCTACAACCTTTTGAATTTTTTAAAAGGAAATAATTTCGCAGGGGATTTTTTTTCCCCACAAAAATTTGACGGTGTTTAATATATTCATCTTCTATTAAGAACTTAGGATTTGTTGAGAGATTGAGTCTTTATAATTTTGGTTTTCTCTTCTTGAGCTTTTCTACCAGAGTAGTCCTATTTAAACCCAATAACTTGGCCGCCCTGTTCTTATTTCCCTTGCACCTAGAAATTGCTTGAGACATTAGAGAGCCTTCAATATCTGCAAGTACCTCTTTTAGATTAAGTCCACCGGAGGGAAGTTCATAAATAAAACTATTTTGAGTATTCTTTAATAACTTTTCCGGTAGATCACTTCTAAAGATTTTAACTCCTCCATGAAGAATCACCAAACGTTCTATAAGATTTTCAAGCTCCAAAACGTTACAAGGCCAGTTATATTCTACTAATGCCTTTAGCGCATCATCATCAAAGGTCGTTCCTTTTGAATTATGTATTGAAGAATATTTTCCAATAAATTGCTGGATAATGGTTCCAATATCCTCTCTTCTCTCCGAAAGAGGCGGTATATTTAAAACATTATCCCCTATCAGTTTAAATATTTCAGGTTCCCTTTCCTTAAATTTTTCTAAATTCAAAGTTGTACCCAACAATAATCTAGGTCCTTCAACTGGTGAATTTAACAGATCTAAAATTTTACCTCGAAGCGATGACGGAAGATCTTCAATGCTTTGTAAATAATAAGAACCTCTGCCGTTGGTTAGCCGAGATATTTCTTTTTCCGATTGCCCAAATACGCTCAAATTAAGATGCACTATCTCTTCATGAGACCTAGTAGAAAGTTTATGGATAATATTTGCTGCAGTTTTCTTTCCAGATCCTACGGGACCACAAATTAAAATTGGGGAATTTTGTCCGGCCGAAATTTTAATATTTTTTAATAACACTTTCATGGCCAGCGAGATATCGGTAAGCCCTAGGCTTTGACTTTGGTTACCTAAAAGTCCTTCGAGACCAACCTTCAGTCTTTCCCAATCACCTGAATTTGTTGAGAAGGATATAACTTTGGGCCTTTTTCCGCTCACCCTGATGGCCCGAAAAAACTCTTCATCGGTTTGATCTTCATTTAAAACAATATAGATTTCATTTTGATTTTTATTTAGATAGCTAAAAAGCTTATCCGGATTATCAAATACGCTGGCCCCTATTGAGAACCATTGCTCAATTTTACTTTTTAACAATTCATTTTCTTTTTGTTTAAAGCCCACTAAGGAAAGAGAGGGGCCATCTATTTTTTTATCTTCCAAGGAATCAGACAAAAACTTGTAATCTTCCAACATATATAAAATGGTAACTAGAAGGTACCGTTCGTGTCAAAAGAGTTTTTCGATTCTTTTTACAAACTCCTGTGGGGCCTTTGAGGGTCCCCCGTAAAATAAGAAAAAGACCAAGGTGGCCAAGCAGAGGCCAAAGACCAGAAAAAATGAAAAGGATATTTTTTTATAACCTTTTTTAAAATAAACCCTTGAAAAGTATAGAAATATCCCCATCATGGGAACCGACCAAAATGGGGTATATAAAATTATAAATGGAATAATGTCCGACCAAAAGGTCAATTATCGCCCCTAATCTTAATAAAATCTGGCCCGTAGTTCTTCAAGCTTATCTAATCTTTCCCATGTAAATCCATTGGCCGAAGTCCTGCCAAAGTGACCATAAGCTGAAGTTTCCGAGTATAGTGGTTTCTTTAAATCCAATCTTTTAATAATTGCGTTTGGACGCATATCAAACAACTCATTGGCCACCTGATTAATTTTTTTCATATCGGCCTTATTAGTACCAAAACAATCAACGAGGAATGATACCGGCTTTGCCACACCAATGGCATAGGCTACCTGAACCAGAGCTTTTTGAGCAAGGCCTGCGGCCACAATATGCTTGGCCACCTGTCTAGCAGCGTAGGCCCCAGACCGGTCGACTTTTGATGGATCTTTCCCAGAGAAGGCCCCGCCACCATGTGCCCCATGGCCTCCGTAGCTATCTACAATTATTTTCCTTCCAGTCAGGCCACAGTCACCCATAGGGCCACCTACAACAAATTTTCCTGTTGGATTGATAAAAATCTTAGTGTTGCTGTCAAAAAATTCCTTAGGCAGAATTTTTTTGATTACTTCTTCTCTAATCCCTTCCTCAATTTGTTTATGAGAGACCTCTTCACTATGTTGGGACGAGACTACAACTGAATCTATTCTTTTTATGACCCCGTTTTCATATTGTGCAGAAACCTGGGTTTTTCCATCCGGACGAAGGAAGGATAAAATATTTGCTTTGCGGACTTCAGAAAGTTTTTGGGCCAATTTATGAGATAAATCGATAGTCCAAGGCATAAAGTTTGGAGCTTCCTCTATCGCATAACCAAACATAAGTCCCTGGTCCCCGGCACCTTGGTCTTCAGCTTTTTCTCTATCGATCCCCATGGCAATATCGGGAGATTGCTTGCCTATTGAGAGAAGTACTGAACAAGTTTTACCATCAAAACCCTTAATGGATGAATCGTAACCAATATCTAAAACTTTCTTCCTGACGATTGACTGATAATCAACAGAAGCTTTTGAGGTTATTTCCCCTGCAACCACTACTAGACCGGTTGAGAGAAGTGTTTCACACGCCACTCTAGAATTTGGATCTTGTTCCAAAAAAGCATCTAAAATTGCATCGGATACACCATCGGCCATTTTATCGGGATGTCCCTCAGTTACAGATTCAGAAGTAAATATATAATCTTTAAGCATAAAAAATCTCCATTTAAAGGCTTGAAGCCTATCCTGAAAAGAGGGTTTTATCCATCATTTTTTAAGTTGCTCTACAAAGTCCGACTCCCAAAGTCCCAAACAAGTTCCGTTGCTTAAAACTAAAAACAGGGTATTAGGGCCTGCTAAATGATCAAATTGCGCCCTTAACTCATCTAATTTATCGACCACAGCGGCATATTTTCCCATTTCTTTTAATCCGTCGACCATCTTATAACAATCAAGATTTCCCCTGGAAGAAATACTTGTGGGCCTAGGTGGTTTGGCCACTATTACCCTATCGACGGGGTATAAGGCCTGCAAAAACTCTTCCTGGAAGATATCTGATCTGGCCGTGGCTGAACCGGGCTCCATAATTACTACAATGTCTTTGTTGGGAAATTTTTGTTTAACGGACGCAAAAGTTAAGCTTACGGCCCTAGGGTGATGAGCAAAATCGTCTATCACTAAGGAACCCTTATAGGTTCCCCTTACCTCCTGCCTTCGTTTAACCATTTTAAGGTCTCCAATGGATTTTTTTAATTTATCCACCGGAATATTTTTAGAAAAAGCAAAAAGAATAACTGAGGATAGATTTAATATATTTTGCAACCCTAAAAGATTTGTTTCAAAAACCTCTTCTTTCCCACCTAACGTTAGGGAGAATATTGAATTGGTAGTGCTGGTGGAAATTATATTAGGGCCGCCTAGGGAGTTTGAACCATACAATCTCCAATCTAGGTTCTCAAACTCCTTTTGAAGCTCTTGGATGGCAGGATAGTCCGTTGATGCCACCACTGTTTTAAGGGAAGGCAGAGAGGCCCTAAATTGGTTTTTAATATCTTCTAGTGAATTAAAGATATCCCCATGGTCAAATTCTAAGGAAGTTAAAATCATATGGGAGAGATTATAAGACCTAAATTTGGAAAACTTTTCAAAATAGCAACTATCATATTCATCCGCTTCAATGAAAAAAAAGCTTCCATCGCCAAGTCCCGAGGATTTTTCCCCCTCGATCACTCCTCCGATAAAATATCCCGGATTAAATCCCAATTTTTTAAAAACTTGCATGGCCAGATATACCGTAGTGGTTTTTCCATGGGTTCCGGCTATGGCCACTACATTTTGGTCATCCAAAATTAGACCACCTAAACCACCTGGAAAAGAGGCAAAGGGAACATTGGTCTGTTCAATAAACCTGGCGTCTTTAGAGGTTCCGCCAATAACATTACCTACAATTATAAGATCAAAACTTTTTAAAAGGTCACTGGTTACCTGATCCATCGTATATAAAGGAATTTTGGATTTTTTTAGATAATCCCCCATTGGAGGATAAAAGTTGGAATCGCAGCCTGCTACATTAAATCCTTTCTCCTGCATAAGGCATGCGGCCGCACCCATACCAGTTCCGGCTATCCGATAGAAAAATATTTTTTTTATTTGCGATTTTTTTTCTCTAAGCTTTTCCCTGCTTAGGTAATTTTTTAGGTCCATTTCCACAAAAACTCTCCCACAGATCTTCTAAGATTATTAAGCCCGTCCCGATGGTACCAATAATTTTGGGTGGCATTGGTTAAAATAATTTGCCCTTTTTCCATTTGGGGATCTATCCACATGGAAGTTCCGGTAAATCCCAAATGGCCAAAGGTTTTTGGTCCACGACCAAGACCTGCCAACGAATTTTCTCCTGAAGCAATATCCCACCCATCGATAAACCTATTTTCAAATTTTTTCTGGGAAATGGATGAAAGGAGATTATATTTTTCATTGAGATTAATTAAACTTTTCGCCAGACCAGAAACGGTGGAAAACAAACCTGCGTGGGAACAAAACTTTCCAATCACAAAGGCATTGTCATCGTGTACCTGTCCTTTAATTTTTTTTCCAGATCTAAATCCAGTGAAAGGACAGTGAGCGTCTTGGGGTAGATCCTTCCAAAATAAAAGCTCGGAATCCCAATAAGAGCTGCACAGAGATTTTAAATCCTTTTGGGATTTTTTCTCTAACTCAAGCATAAGTCTTAGGGCCCCGTAGTCAGAATAAAGGGCTTCTCCCTCTGAAATTTTATAGGATAAGATATCATCTTTCCAAGAATCTCTTGAAAGTCGCCCGCCCGAAGGGAGTGATGCCTTATGGTTTAAGAGAAGCTCTAGAGATTGATCGCCTTTAAAAAGTTCCGGATAAATAAGTTTGGTGGCAGAAAGAGTTAGAGGTTTGGTTAATGATGCCAAATCAAAAAAAATATTCTTAGAAGATTTTTTATTTTCTAATTCTAATGCATTAATTGACCCGGTCTTAAAATCAACCACCGCCACCGCGATCGTGTTAAAACTCATGCCAACCATGGCCTTGCGTAAAAAAGAAGCTAGATCCTTAACCATGTACGATCGATGCCTGGGCCGCAGCGAGTCTCGCTATAGGCACTCTATAAGGTGAACAGCTTACATAGTCTAAACCGATTTTGTGGCAGAAATAAATGGATTTGGGTTCTCCCCCATGTTCACCACAAATTCCCACATGAATTTTTGGATTATTTTCCCTGCCAAGTCGAGTGGCAATTTCAAGCAATTGGCCAACACCATTTTGATCAAGGCTTACAAATGGATCTGTCGCAAAAAGACCAAGTTTTTGGTAATGGGGTAAAAATTTTCCCGCATCATCCCGGCTTAGGCCATAAGTTGTTTGGGTAAGGTCGTTGGTACCGAAAGAGAAAAAATCAGCCGCTTTAGCTATCTCATTTGCCGTCAAGGCCGCACGAGGCACTTCTATCATGGTTCCAATTTTATAATCAATTTTGGTATTGGTTTCAGCAAAAACCTTCTCAATTTCTGAAATAGAATTTGCCCTTAAAATTTCTAATTCCTCTTTCATGGCCACAAGGGGGATCATGATTTCCGGTTGAACAGAAATGCCATTTTTACTTGCAAATACCGCTGCCTCCATAATTGCCCTAACTTGCATATTATAGATTTCTGGAAACGAAATACCTAACCGACATCCACGATGTCCAAGCATTGGATTAAATTCAAAAAGTTCTTCAGCGCGATTTTTAATTTGGGTCTGAGAAAGGTTTAAATAATGCGCTAAAGTATTTATTTCTTCTTCGGAGTGAGGAAGAAACTCATGAAGAGGGGGATCTAATAGCCTTATATTTACCGGAAGCCCATTCATTCTTTCAAAAATTCCGATAAAGTCTTCCCGCTGGTAAGGAAGCAGTTTTTTTAGGGCCTTAGATCTTTCGCTTGAATTATTGGCGAAAATCATTTCCCGGATGGCCAAAATTCTCTCAGGAGCGAAAAACATATGTTCTGTTCGGCAAAGTCCAATTCCTTCGGCCCCAAATTTTAGAGAAACTTCACAATCATGGGGATTATCAGCATTGGTTCTAACTTTTAATTTTCGCCTTTTATCCGCCCATTCCATAAAGGTAATAAATTCTTGCGAAATTTCCGCTTCAATGGTGGGAATTACACCTTCAAAAACTTCACCAGTAGCGCCATCTATGGTTAGAAAATCACCTTCACCAAAAGCGCTACCATTAACTGAAAGTTTTTTGAGGTTGTGATCAATCAAAATTGAAGTACATCCGGCCACGCATGGTTTTCCCATACCCCTGGCCACAACCGCAGCGTGAGAGGTCATGCCCCCTCTTGAGGTTAAAATACCCTCGGCGGCAACCATTCCGCCAATATCTTCCGGAGAAGTTTCACGTCTAACTAGTAATACTTTAATTCCCTTTTCTTTTTTAAGGATGGCCTCTTCTGAATCAAAAACAATCAACCCACCGGCCGCACCAGGTGAAGCTGGGAGTCCCTTGGCCAAAAGATTTTTGGGCGATTTTGGATCAAGTCTGGGATGAAGAAGCTGATTTAAGTCTTCAGGCTTAACCGACATTAAAGCCTCTTCTTGGGTTTTAAGACCTTCGGAAACCATATCCACGGCGATTTTAAGTGCTGCAGCTGAGGTTCTTTTTCCGTTTCTGGTTTGTAAAATATAGAGAGTTCCCTTTTCTACGGTGAACTCAATATCTTGCATGTCCTTATAATGTTTTTCCAACTTATTATAATATTCACAAAGTTGGTTATAGGATTTTGGCATTAATTCTTCAAAACTCTTAAGGTGCTGGTTGGAGCTATTTTTGGAAAAATTATTAATAGGCGCAGGGGTTCTGATTCCCGCTACTACGTCCTCTCCTTGAGCGTTGATTAAGAACTCCCCAAAGAACCTTTTTTCTCCTGTAGAGGGGTCTCTGGTAAAACAAACTCCCGTCGCCGAGGAATCACCCATATTTCCAAAGACCATAGACTGAACATTAACTGCAGTTCCCCAATTATGAGGGATATGGTGTAGCTCCCGATATTTTCGAGCGCGCGGATTTTTCCAAGAATTAAAAACCGCAGAAATTGATTCCCATAACTGCTCCATAGGATCAGTAGGAAATTTCTTTCCTGAATCTTCAAGAATAATTCGCTTATAGGCGGCCACTAGTTCCTTTAGATCCGCAGGAGAAAACTCCCAATCTTCTTTTATATTTCTGGCTTCTTTCAAATCCTCAAGAGTTGATTCTAATATGGCGGTATTAAAACCCATAACCACATTGGAATACATCTGAATAAATCTTCTATAAGAATCCCAAGCAAATCTTTCGTTTCCGGTAAGTTTGCTTAGACCTTCTACGGTTTCGTCATTAAGGCCAAGATTTAAAACTGTATCCATCATCCCAGGCATAGAAGCTCTGGCCCCTGATCTTACAGAAAAAAGAAGCGGATTATTAGAATCGCCAAACTTCTTTCCGGTTATCTTTTCCACTTGGTTTAAGGCATTTTTAATTTCTGTTTTTAAACTTTCCGAAAGGACCCCATCATCTTTTTCAAAATTTAAACAGGCCTTGGTGGTGATAGTGAATCCCGGAGGGACTGGAAGGCCTAAAGAGCTCATCTCGGCGAGGTTTGCACCCTTTCCGCCTAGAAGGTCCTTCATATCCTTATTTCCTTCGGTATTTAATCCATTAAATGCGTATACAAATTTTTCAACATTCATGTTCAACTCCAAGGGTATTAAATTTTTTCTGCAAGGAACTTCAAAAGATTATCCATACTTATTCGTTCCTGCTTCATGGAATCTCGTTCTCTGACGGTTACCGTCTGATCCTTTAATGTGTCATAATCTATGGTCACACAGAAAGGAGTGCCTATTTCATCTTGTCGTCGATAACGTTTTCCAATGGTTCCGGCATTATCGTACTCTGCCTTAAATGAACTACCAATATTTTTGAATAATTTTCTAGAAACTTCTTCTAAATCGCCTTTCTTCATCAAGGGTAGGACCGCCACCTTAATAGGCGCTAGATGGTAAGCCATTTTTAATACCACCCTTTCATTTTCTGGGTCCCCTTCATTCTCTAACCTATAGGAATCACACAAAATGGCCAATAGAGATCGATCGCATCCAACCGATGTTTCGATTACGTAGGGGATAAACTTTTTGTTTCCATCTGCCTGGTCGGTATAGGCAAGGGACTTTCCGGAGAACTTTTCATGTTGAGTTAAGTCAAAATCAGTTCGGGAGTGAATACCTTCCATCTCTCCCCAACCAATTGGGAACTCATATTCTATATCTACTGCAGCATCTGCATAGTGGGCCAGCTTATCTGCAGGATGGGGTGCCCATCTAAGCTTATCTTTTCTTAAACCGTTTTTAAGGTGCCAATTAAACCTTTCCTCTTTCCACCTTTCCATCTCTTCAGCTTGGGTCCCAGGCTTAATAAAATATTGCATCTCCATCTGCTCAAATTCACGGGTTCTAAAAATAAAGTTACCGGGAGTAATCTCGTTTCTAAAGGCCTTACCAATTTGGGCTATCCCAAATGGCAGTTTTTTTCTCATGGTAGTTTGAACATTTAGAAAGTTAACAAAAATACCCTGGGCCGTTTCTGGTCTTAAATAGATGGTAGAGGCAGTATCGGCCATGGCGCCTAGCTCAGTTTTAAACATTAGATTAAACTGTCTGATATCAGTAAAGGTGTCTTTCATGCCACACTTAGGACATGCTTTAGTTAGGTCCACCTGATCAGCGCGGTATCTCTCCTTACAATTTTTACAGTCTACCAAGGGATCAGAAAAACCATCGATATGCCCAGAAGCTTTCCAAACCATAGGGTGCATTAAAATAGAGGCATCGACTCCCACCACATCTTCACGTAGGGTCATCTCCTTCCACCAAGCATTTTTAAGGTTGTTTTTTAGCTCAATGCCGTAGGGGCCAAAGTCCCAGGCACCTCCTACCCCGCCATAAATTTCAGAGCTTTGAAATATAAGTCCCCTTCTTTTGCAAAGAGAGACCAGATCATGCATTGACTTAAGATTTGATTCCAAGATTTCCCCCAGGATAGATGAGGGCAAACATTAACAAAAACCTCCTGTTTTTGGTAGTGGCAAATCTAAAGTCTATTTCTAAGAATTTTTGCCATAAAAAGGAGAAATCTTGAACCCTTTTTACTCTTAAAGGAGTCAATTTCCTCCAGGGTCAACTTTTTAGCATAGGATTGATCTTCGGTGAAG
>JACCDG011988375.1_pt1 | contig 14028 bp, 17 predicted proteins | sample 7442471 | NCBI WGS metagenome assembly JACCDG01 (sample SAMN15323444, study PRJNA562643) | freshwater metagenome | isolation source: river surface water | place: USA:Blue River Watershed | collected 2017-08-17
TCGAGTATTGCTTTACATTGCTCATAATTTCCAGTCATCATATTTATAACCTCATCAGGGTTGCGCTCTATAGCTTTTGATTGATTCAAAAAAGTGTCCGCATGACTTAAATCCATTTTTGGTTTTCTTGGCAAAGATTGAGTTAATAATTTTCCTTCTTCACTATTTGCCATTTTATCTTGAGCATCACGATCTAAATTTTCGCCAGAAAAATATTTAGTTTCTTTAGGCTCATCAGTGATATAACCCGGAACGGATTTTTTATTTTCCTCTGATACCATTTTAAAAGAAGAATTACCATTAGACCCCAAATCTAAAGCTTGATTCCGTGCCTCTTCCATTGAGGTTGCATATAAGTTTTTTAAACAGAAAACTAAAAAGAAAAGAATTAAAAAAACATTAATTTTTTTCATGATCCCCCTTTTGGTGTAATTGATTTAAATGCTTGAGAGCTACTTCTTTTGCTGAACCATCACCTTCTATGATGTGATTTAAAGCATACTCTAAAGTAATATTTCCAGCTATTCTGTCATGCTTTGGTGTTATTAGTTCTCCATCAACTTCTTGTATATTAGCAATGACCACAAAGGTAGGCACTTGATTTATTTGAAATGTAGTGAAAAGCCTAGGATCAATAATCGCCGCAACCTCTTCTTTTGAAATATTCTGCAAAAATTCTGCGGTACTTCTTAAACTTCCTATTAAGCCTCTAAACACCAGAACAGCACCCGATTTTCTAGCTTGAATCATTAGATCTTTCAGTGCAGATTTTGGAATTGATGAAGACACAAAAATCATTAACGGATAATAATTTACACTATTCTTTTTAATATCTTCGGCCTTAAAACGATAATTTTGTAGAAGCTCGGTAATGGCGTCTTTATTCGCCTTATCAATATTATAGTCGATTGTTGGAATTTGTTTGGTTTGTTTAGCGAATAACTCTTGTCTATTATCTTTAAGCCAATTTTTATATTGAGAATAAGGCTCTTTCGTTTTGACTTTTTCAACTTTGTTTGCAAGCTCGCTTGCTTCTCCTAGTTGCTTTTGAAAATTTTTACTTTGCTTAATTTCCTCAACATTATTAATTAATAAAGAAGCTTCCTGCTCATCTGTTGACGCCTCAATTTGATTTACCAAATTTTTTGCTTCATCAGTTTGCTTAGCAAGCACTAGAGGAGATATAAACAACAATGGAATGATTAAAATAATTTTATATTGCACAGCAGTTTCTTTTCCTCCAAATTAAATAATTAAAATCTTCTCCTTTAACAGGAATTTCTTTATAAGTTTCCCAAAAAAAACTTGAACGACCCAAAGGATTACAACCTTGAATAGGATCGGTAGTTGGTACCGGCACTGTAAGTTGCATTCGATATTGACTTTTTTTAATCATTGGCGAGGGAATCGGCGCACACAACGCTTCCGGCCCCGAAGTTATAGGTAATAATGTTTGGCGATGCATTTTAAAAATCATTCTTGAAGCGGCTAAAAGTGAGGACTGAATTGATGTGTTATGAGTTAAGATTTTTCCATTCATAGGATACATTCCGCCCTGACACCCAGAACACCAAAATAAAGGATCAAGAGGAGTCCAAAACGATGAAGCAAGACAATCGGCTGCACAGGCCGCTTGAGCTATCAGATTTCCAAATAAAATCGCCTCAGGATTAATAATGAAAGATAATTCATCATCAAGCCATAAAGGATCAAATTCTGTTATATAATTGATATCTAATCCCGCGGTTGGTTCCATACATAAATAATCGATAACCATTTCAAGTAATGAGAAAACTGGATAATCGTACCAGTGAATATGCCAAGTGGCAGGATTTAATTCTGTATCGGCGCCCACCTCTGGATCACCCCCACTTCCAACCGGTATTCCCGGATCAATTTTTATGCCTCCAATACCTACAAAACAAAATGGCTCTTTGGTAACATCAACCATTTTAAATGGCTCCCAATAACCTATTGTCAAGCCCACCCTAACAAAAAGAGGCGGCGGCGCAGGACAGGTACATACAGGAGAAGGGGGATTTATAGTATCTGGTGTAGGGCCGGGCGCGATAGGAATTGCGCCGAGCGTTATAGGCAGAATGCAACTCCAACAAATATCAGTAATTGGATTAACAAAACGACCCGTACATTTTTTAGCATTTGCTACGGACGGTAATAATATTATAATTGTAAATATAAAATAAATTTTCCTCATAAGGCAACCTCGCTAATCTTAAGATTTTTACCTTCTTGCTCTACAGTAGCTGGCACATATTTTATTTGAAATTTATTTGTTAATTTACTATTTTGATCAAAATAAAATCTTATTTTATGCTTCTTCATTAGTTTTATTATAGGCCCTTTAACCAATATAATTCTTGTTTTATGACCTCTTTCTTTATTTTTCTGTAAAGCAAATTTAACTTGTTCTTCATCGTCACCGTCAATAAAAATAAGGGTTTTTGATAAACTAATTTTTTCAAGAGGATTAACTTTTGTGTTAGCCAAATAAAATACTCTTCCATTTTGATCTCTTAAATCATGATCAAGAGAAATTGAAGGATCAAACAGCCAAGATCTTGAATTATGCGCTTTGGTTATTTGTGATAATTCCTTAGGGCGCTCGATTGATTTCATCATATTATCTTTTACAGTATTCTGAAATTTATCAAGCCTGCCGTCTTTTTTTGCCGCTTCTAGTTTCTCCTGAATTTCTAGCAAAAAATCTCGTTCACGAATTTCGTAAATAGTACCCAAAACGCCGAAATCTTTTGCCATCACTTCACTAGAAAACAAAAATAGCAGTACCAATAATGTCTTTTTCATCTATTAATCCTATTTCTTGATATCTTGAGTCAAATGAGTCTTTATGCTCTCCATAAGCATAAAATTTACCTTTTGGTATAGCTTGTGCGGCAATTACATTAAGAGGAAGGCCGGTTAAAGAAGTCTTTTTTGCCGTCCCTCTTTCCACTGAGCTAACATAAACTCTATTATCAGTTGTAACCTGAATTATATCTTTTTCTCCACCCCCTAACTTTTTAATAAATTTTACATCTTGTTTGTAGAAAGAATTATTTTTTACCCAAAATACAAAAATATCACCCCGATTTGTAGGCTTTTTATTTTTCATTATCACGACTCCTTTAATTGGAAGCGAATCACTATGATTGATTACAACCGCAAAATTAAGGAAGATCCACAGAGCAAGAGAAGACATCGCTATTGCATAAGCCGCGATAATTATATATTTTCTTCTGGCGACATATTTTTTCTTAATTTTTAGCATTTTTCTCCTTTTTTATATTTTTAATAATACTTTCAAATAGAGCTTTCTCAACCTCTTGAGTAATGTCTTCAATACCTTCAGAAACCACCATTTGCTTTTGCAGCAAAATATAATTTTTTTGATTAATATCTTTTAGAATAACTTCTAAGTTCTGTAAATATTGTTGCGTAATCGTATCGAGATCTTCTTCTGACAGCTGATTATCAGCTAGATAACGAGCAACTTTTGTAACAAATTCACTGTTTAGAGATGCAAGATCAATTACCGCGATTCTCGGAATTTTATTTTTTACAGCATAGCTCGCTACCATATATTGAATGGGTAGAGAGACAAAAATAATAAGAATAATAACCTTGTAATTATTTTTGATTCTGGCCAAGAATTCTTTGATAAACTCAATTATTTTCATATATTTATTCATTATAAAAATTTTTAGCAATTTGCGGAAATTTCTGGTAAAATTTTTGTTTAGTAATAATTTCTAAAGCATCTTCAAAGCTATGGGAATGCTCTTCTTGCTCTACAAGTTTTAAAATATTTTTATAATCAATATGATTAAAAAAATTGATATTTTTAGTTTTTGAATTTTGATCAACAATAATTTCTAAGGCTTCTTCCAAACCATAACCTTGCTGCTTTAAATCACTTATTTTTGCAAAATCTTGCGCTTTCGATGAATATAGAGCAATTGAATAAGGGTCTAAAATCAGTCTTCCAACTGCGTACCCTCTCGGTCCATATATACAACACTCGGAATACTGATGGTCAACCATTCTTAAACTTGTCAAAGTTTGTTTTAAACCATCATCCATAACAATTTTTTTGGACTGAGCTAATTGCTCGATTGATTCTTTTTTTTGTGCCAATAAAATAACCCAATCAGTATTTTCAAAAGCGGCAATGGTTGCAGAAGTTTTATAATAGTCATTAGCAGATTGCGTTGCCGTTATAATATTTCCACAATATTTTCTGGCGCGGCGCGATAATCCTTCGATAAAAGTTTTGGAACCTTCTCCATGAAGCAAATCCCACGCTTCATCAATCAATAAGCTTATTGGAGTTTTCCTGTCTCCAAAATACATGTTTTCAGAAACTAGAAACATTAAAAACATTAACACGATTGCTTGAAACTCTTTTTTGTTTTTTAACTCAGCAAGTTCAAAAACCATAAAAGCATTTTCAAGCTTAATATTAGCCTTACCTTCAAAGAATCTACCAAAAATACCTTCTTTCGTAAAAGGCATTATTAAAATTGCCAAATCTTTTGCCCTTTTATCTGCGTGCTGTAAAAAAGCATCTCTAACAAGAGAAATACTGGCATTAGGGCCATGCAGCTCCCATACTTTTTGCACCACCTCTTCAATATAACGATCTTGTACTTGAGAAATTTCTGCTAAATTACTACCCTCTCTTTTTTCTCCCTCGCACATCTGGCGAATCATTGATTTAATGAGCTTTATTACCTCCCCTTTATATTCAGGATTTTCTCGCATCACTTTTTCGTTTACGACTGAAAATGGATTTAAACAAACTTCTGATTTATCAGAAAACTCAATGAACTCACCGTTTTGCAAAAAACAACTGTTCATGAAAGATCGTCCATCATCAATTACATAAACTTTTCCGCCAAACCCCAGAAGAGAAGCAACCATTTCTTGCAGAAAAACTGATTTACCTGAGCCTGATTTGCCTATAACCGCGACATTATAATTTCCCTCGGTATTTTTAAAAGGATTCCAGAAAAACGGTTGCCCTCTTCTGCCAAATAATAACATACACGGCGAATCCATACCTTTCCATTCAGCCTGCAATGGCGCGATATTGGCGCAAGTCCAACTTACCATTGTTTTTGTACGATTTAATTTTTCTAAATCTGAAAATAAACCTTCTGATTGCGTAAATGGCAAAACAGCGAGAAAAGATTGCAAATTAATATACTTATCTCTGATGATATCCCAACCGTTAGATTTATAGATTGATTTAATCGAAGCCTCTGCTTCATTAATTTTGTGAGGTGGAGCAAAAACAATTACTTGATAAATTGTTTTGAGAATTCTTTGGCCAGAATTTATTTTATCAGTAACAAATAGCCACTCTTTAGCCGTAGTTTTCATTTCCGGCATGAATTTTGCCATTTCACTATCTGCTAACCGTGTAGCATTAAAATTCTTTTTCTTAGCTCTAGTGCGTAAATTTTCTTCATTATATGGCAATGTAACCGCAAAAGATGTTAAAAATGGATGTTCCATTCTACGCAAGTCTTGTAAATGATCTCCTATAAGATTTTTACATTGCCACTGTGCCCATGAAGCAGGATAATTTCTGACAGAAAAACAACGAACATTAACTTTCTTTTTTTCGTCATCGGCAAAAAGAGAGATTTGATCAGCCTCAACTTGTAAGTTATTTTCTTGATTAACAATCTGCTTATTAATGGGCTGTAGAGCATTATAAGAAAGATTATTATCTGAATAAATATTAAAATTTACCAATTCATCAATAAAATTAATAAGATTTTTTGGTTCCATTTGATAAGAATAAATGCCGGCAGTTTCTAAATTTTTTATTAATTTTTCTTTAAAAGAATTAAGCCTCCTAATTATCTCTATCTTGTCAGACTCACTATCACCATGACTATTGCTTTTGGTAATTGACTCAATAATATTTTTCTTTTTTACAGAAATTGAAACCGCTATAATTAAGCGAAAATTTTTTAAGGTGAACGGGGAGGATTCAAATATAGATTCATGATTAGAATTTTTTAAAAATTCTACTCTTTTTTGCGCCAATTTCTTATAAATTCCACCCACTTTATTACGGCTTAATTGCCAATTTTCAAAAAACTTATTTATTCGGGGTGAAGCAAAATTTAAGAATTGCATAGTGCAACCTTCTTCAATCGCATCAGAAAACATTCCCTGTAGAGTATCAATAATACCTTCATCAGCGCCGATTAAAAGGGACGATTCAAGAACAAATCCTACAGAGTTATCATTGATAAATGTCTTATTTTCTTCATCATAATATCTGTAAGGAAGCAAATCTGTAATTGTGAAAAACTCATTTTTTGACTTTTTGCTACCCTGTCCCAAGGAGTCACCTCCAAGATACGAATTTATTTTTTGCTGTAATTTCTCAATGTTTATCATTTTTGCACAATCCATTTAGGTTCTTCATCAACAACATAAATTACTGAATCCATATGATGATATCCTTGAGAATCAATATAAGGGGCGAACCATATTTTACCTACTTTTTCCGTACTGCGAAATTTGTTTTCTTGAGTAAAGTCTCCAATAACACACTTGTCTTTACTATCTTTAGTTTGTTGAATTTTTTTTAGATGAGACAACTTTGGCGCAATAAGATTAATTTTTATTTCTTGTTCAGATTTAGAATAATCAAAATCAGGTTTAGAATTAGTGGATAGCTTCGTAAAATCTGCCTCTTTAATTGAAATACAATTACCTTTTCCACCTTCTGGCGTAGGACAAGTCCAATTACCTTTAACATTGCTAGAGCAAGAATTTAAAGACATTATAGCAATTAAGAATAAATATTTTTTCATTTTAATAGTTAACTTTATTTTCTTTTGATAATTCTTGTTTTGGTTTGCCGTTTATTTGGAAACCTTCAACAAAAACAACCTCAACTTCAATCCCGCTAGGAATACTTACCACTGGCTGATATTGCTCAGCACGATTAATCAAATAATTTGCCAATCTATCACTAGAACTTGAAATACCCTGTCCCAGCCCTTTTCTTGCCACATCCTCCGTGCTTAAAGTACCTTGGGTTGTAAGACCGTTTGAAAAATTAAGTGGAGGTGCCACTTTTTGCGATAATCCTTCTCCAAATCCTCCAATAAGACCAGCTAAGAAAGATTTTGTAAGTAAATCTCCTTCTCTGCTAATAACATTCCCTCTAACACCACTTTTACCCTGCCCTGCCACATAACCTTTTATAGAAATTTCTTGCAATAAATCATTTTCTTTACCACAAGTCATTTTAATAAGCTTAATATATACTTTTTCACTACTTAAATCGCCGCTTGCCGCACCAGTAAGAATACAACCGTTAATGTCAGCTTTCTGCAAATTTCCATCATAAATTGAAGATTTAGCGTGGCTTTGAACGCGTAATAAAACAGGACGAGGATCAGATTGAGCAGAAAGCCCAACTGAGGCATCAACGCCAGAAATAATAACGGCCGAAGCGTAAGCTCCCGCCGGCACATAATCTTGCGCTTTAAAAAATTCACCATTATCTTGCTTTAAATTTTCAAGATTTAAGTCTACACTTTGTATTGATCTAACTTGTACTTGCTGGGTTTGCGAGGTGGTGGAATTCGTAAAATAATCTTGTTTATTAGCTTCTTGTTTTACGCTAAATTGATTTTTTAAACTTTCAATTTCCGAAGTTTGCAATTCAAGCAAATCTGCTTGTGCTTCAAGGGTTTCATTATATTTTTTTTCGACTTCGCTTATTCTGCTTTCAAAGCCACTTTTATCTTCATTATAGTCTTTCTGAAAATTGTCATAATCACTCAATTTTTGTTCAGCATTTTCAAGCCATCTATCCTCTGCCTGCAAGCCTTCATTTGGATCTGACAGAATAATTTTATTTTTTGAATCATTAATTATATCTGATAATTCTTGATTTTTGGGTTTTGTTGGACCAGAAAAAATAAAGACAGCAAAAATTGCCGTAATAATGCAAATGGTAATAACTAAGACTTTGTTTTGCTTTAATTTAGCTAGTTTATTTTCTTCAAGCATATTAATTCACTATAAAAATTTCGGTTATCTCATCAGGAAGCAAATTGCTATTTTCAATTTTTACCGCCCTCACCCCATTCTTAAAAAACATTTTTTCTTCAAGCTGAATTAATTGGTTTGTTGAATTTTCTAATACGAAAATTTCACCTACAAAACTTTGACCTTTATAAATTGTTTCTCTTTTCATCTTCAAATCCCCTAAATCGACTGATTTACGGTCTTTCTTAATGCTATATCCTTCAATTTGATTTTTATTTCTCATTGCTTTCAATAAATCAATAATTTGTTGCTGATAAGAATTCTTTGAAGTTTTAACAACTTCATAATCACTATTTACAGGCACGCTATCATTTCTTAATATAATTTGTTCAGAAGGAATAGATTTTGGGAATAGCAAAGCTTGATATGTAAAATTTCTTTCGGTTACTATAAACAAACTAATCGGCTTATTTTCAGAGACCATGGCGGGACGCACATAAATTTCTCCTAATTTTTCCTCTACCGACACCTCTAATTCATTAGCATTGGATTTTATGGATTTTATTCTGTCACCCACTATCTTGATTCTATTAGCATCAATTTTTGAAATCTCAGCACTAAACTTAGATCCATCTTCAATATCAATATTTTGAACCGCAAAAGCTTTTGTAGAAATTAAAAATACTACAATAATTTTTAGCAAAAAGTTTTTCATAATTTAATTTTTATCATTTTTTACAATTTCGGCAAAACCGACCAATAAAGGTCTGAAACCTTCAAAACTATACTCAATAAAATAGGTTTTTTCTTCACTCGAAACTTCTTCCTTACCTAAAAAAGTTGCAAGATTTCCGATAACATAAACACCTTTCTCTTCAACAGTCATAGTTTTTGGCAAAAAATAAGTTGAAATTCTGCGGCTAATAATATCCTTAGAGCGAGCGTTTAGAGCAACTTTCAATTGCCCATAAAATTTTGGGTGAGTGATTTGTAATATATTCTTTTCAATATAATCAGTATTTTCAGGCGTTACATTTAACATTAAATTGACTATATCACGAGTAAGCGCCTCAGTATATTGTTTCGAGGCTTTTTGCTTAGAAATTATAGATGGCTGCTCGAGAAAATTTGGCACTAAAACAATTTCTTTATCAGTTGATATAATAACAAAAGCCAATAACAAATTTATAAACAAAAGAATTGCCGCAATAAATATGGCTATATTTCTTTGTTTTAATATTTTTTCTGCTTCAAAAATTAATTGAGATGTTTGCATATTTAAGAAATATAATGTTTAATTGAGGCATCTGGAGTATATTTCAGATCAAGAAGTGATTTTGGATAATACCAATAAAGTATCATCTGTATTATCCCCCTGCCCCCAAAACCCTTAACTTTTTTCCAAGACTTAAAAAGAACTGTTGATAATAATATTGCTAAAATAGTCATGTTAATCATGATGCCAAAAAATATAGGGATCAGAATTATCATCGCCTCATCAACTGACCAAAATAAAAATTTAGGGGCATCATCTAAATGCCTTGGAATATAAAACTTTTCTAAATTCATAAATTAAAAAATAAACAAATTAAAACTATAATTAAAATAGCAATGGGAATCGCAAGATCAGCGGACACTGCCTTTTCTTCTTCAACATCATCATTCATATCTTCCTTTAATTTCCTTTTTAAATCTTCTTGTGAATCATTTGGTAAATCATTCATAGTTGTAGATTTTAAATTAAAGCCGCAATCCCACTTGTAAAAATTTTTGGACCAATACCAGCGATTAAAGCAGTACCAAAGCCCGGAATAAAGACCCAAGGGTTACCTTTAATTGCACCTATTGCACCAGTACCAAAAGCTAACAAAGCTACTAACTTCGCCCCATAGCCACTTATAATTTGCTCAGTTTTTTCATAAACTACTTTTAGCTCAGCTTCCCCACCAGTCCCAGCCAATGCTGCCTCTGGAAAGAGAGTTAAAAATGCTATATAACAAAATACAAAGATAACTATGAATGATTCCCAGCGGTTATTGATTTGATTGGTCGCGCGATTTTTAGTCATAAATGTTAGAATTAATATTAATTGAAATAAAAACTATTAGTTATGATAGTTATAACTATTAAAAATAACATTGTCAATAATTTTTTTTAATAATGTAATTTCTGATAATAATTAGACCTTTTATTTTTTTTAGAATATGGTACAATAAAAACCACTATAGACTATACATAATAGAGTATGCATTAACATATTTTAATATGTATTTGCATAATATAATATATATTTAAAATAATTTGTCAATTATGATTTTTGGGGTTCAAATAAAAGCAGCCAGAGTATTACTTAAAATGAGCCAGTCAGAATTGGCGAGAGTAAGCGGTGTTTCTATTCCCACACTACAAAATATTGAGAACAATGATGATAAGTTACAATCAGCATCTGTTAGTACAATTAGTAAGATACAAGAGGCCTTAGAATCAAGAGGCATAAGGTTTCTAGCCGCTAAAGAAAAAGACAGTATGAACGGAGTTGGAGTAAGAATTTCCTTGGAAACAGATAAATAGATATATGGGAATCATTCATAGTTATTAGATAATTCTTACAAAAACTTCTAAAGAAATTCTTAAAAATCATTCATAGATATTGCATAATTATTATGTTATTATCTCTGGCAACCCTTTATTTTCAAGGGTTTGGAACTCATAAGTATCGCACCAAAACCATTCATAGACATATGGGAATCATTCATAGTTTATGTATAACTTATATTCTGATATAAATTATACATGTTAAAAACCTGTGGGAATTGTTCATAGATATAGCTGGGAGTCATTCATAGATATTAGATATATTCTTATATTCTTATCTCTGGCAACCCTTTATTTTCAAGGGTTTGGAACTCATAAATATCGCACCAAAACCATTCATAGATATAGAGGGGAATCATTCATAAAATCATATTGGAGTCATTCATAGAAACCTATGGGAATCATTCATCAAAACCTGTGGGAATCATTCATAATTATTTTAATGGGCACTCTTTATTATCAACGCTTTTGGTAGTAAAATTTTTTACTAATCCTTCTTAACCCTCTTTAATCTTTCTTAATCCTTCTTAAACATTATCCATAATATTATATAATTTTTTAAATTAAATTTATAAAAACAATAATCTATTATTATAAGAATTTAAATACTTAATAGAATTATAATTCTTATAAATGTTTTAAGTATTATATAAATAATTATCGTTAGTATGATTATAATATTAAAAAAGATTTGACAATTATTTTACAATAATATTATATTTAGCAGTGATATTAAATTAACAATGTTTATTACTATTATTAGAATTATAATTCTATATATTATAAATAGTATATTTAATATATTAAAAGATATAAGAATAATTACAATTTTTATTGTTAATATACTTATAAAACTAATAAGAGTTAAAACTTTATAAATATTATGTAGTATAATAAGTATTCTAAGTTTATAAACTATAATAACCATTATATAGTTTATTATATTAATAAGATTAATAATATCATAAATTTATGAATAAAAGAAAAAATATTACTGTGTTCAGCCTTAAGGGAGGACAGGGCAAAACTAGCATAGCCACAACTCTAGCACTCACCTTAGGTTATATGCCGATAACTAACGACATATATTCTCCAATTGATGAAGTATTTCCAAGAGGCAGATTCTTAAAGTTAAAGCCAGATCAAGCTATTCCTCCTGCTTCGGAAATTAAGGATGGCGGCATATTATTTGATATGGGTGGATATCTTGATGCAAGGGTGTATGATGCTGCAAAAATGAGTGGATTGGTAATTATTCCGATAGCAGGGGAGGATAAATTAAATATAAAAGGAATGTTAAGTACAATAGGAGAAATTTCTAAAATTAATAAAAACATAATTATAATTCTTAATAAGATGAGTAAGGAAAATAGAATGGCGATGAGAAAAGGTTTTGAGAATACTCAATATTCTTATCCTGTGTTTGAAATTAAAGAAAGTAAGTCGCTACAACTCGTGATGGAAGAAAAAAAATCTCTTAGAGAAATAGTAGAAGAAGGAGGATTGAGGCGTTATATGTATAAAGAGGTGTCCGATCAATTTGATAAAATTATTTTATATATTGAAGAATTATTTTCTAGGTAATATTAATCCAAAAATTTTAAAATTATGAAAAATAAAGAAAAAATTATAGACTTATCAAAATATGAAGATCCTACTCATGGATTTTTGGAGAAAAATGATAAAAATAAATTTAAAGATAAAGAAAGTAATAATAATGTTAAGAAGAAGGAAGCAGATAAAAATACAAATCGACAAATAGGTAGGCCCAGAACTGCTGAAGAGCCATTAACTGAAAAAACCTCATTGAATTTGACGGCAACCGAATATAATGGTTTAAAAGAAAAAGCAGGACTTGTACCAGTTGCTACATATTTACGCAATGTAATGAAAGAGAAAAAAATAATTTAATTATTAGAAATATAATTCTAATAACACTTATAATTATAATATCTCTAATAAACTAGTTAAACTATGAACGATAGTACGAAAAAAAATCAGATCGAGCAATTTAAACAATCAAAACCAGCTCAGTTGGAGTTATTTGAATTGCTTGATCCGGGAATGGAAAAATATTCAAATACGGTTGAGCTGTATGATGTAATGCCAAAATTTTATTTTGGAGGAGTTCAGCGCGAGAAAGGTAAATTCACGGATTCATTACCTATTTTAAAACGTGAATTTAAACATCGTAGTAAGGAATATCATCTAAATATATTGCCGGCGGCAATTGAAGATAAGTCGGGTAAAACTGTGCATTTTTATCCAGGCCAAAGAGAGGAACTGGTTGAAGATGTTATAAGAAAATTAGCTACAAGGCAGAAAGCAGTTTTTTTAGATAAGGAAGTGGCGGTTAAATTTACACTTTACGAAGTACAAAAAGAATTGGGTAAGATGGGGCATGGTTATAATATTAATGAAATTAAAGAAGCTATTCAAGTTTGTAGTAAATCAACAATAGAAATTAAATCACCTGAGGGTAATGAGGTATCTGTTAGTTCGACCATTTTTCCTTCTGTTTTTATGGAAACAAAAGATATGGAGAGTGGTAAAAATAAAGTTGTAGTGATGTTGCATCCTTTAGTTACCAGATCAATCAATGAAGGATCATATCGCTTGATTAACTATGAAAAATTAATGAAATTAAAAATGCCACTTTCGCGTTGGATTCACCGCAGAATTTCGCATTTATTTTCGCAAGCAACAATTAATAATCCATACTCTATCAAAATTTCAACTATTATTAGAGATAGCGGTATGAAAGAATATAAAACGATGTCGGAAAGGGTGAGACAAGTTGTAAAATCAATGGAAGAATTAAAAAAGATAGGAACAATTGCGCGATATGAAAAACAAAATGTAATGGAAAAAAACAAAATTTTAGATGTTCTATTCCAATTATATGTAAGCGAAGATTTTGTATCTGATATTAAGAAAGCTAATAAGGTTGCTAATTTGCGTCTTGATAAGCCGAACCAAAATGAAGAAAGATTCGATTTAGAAATTTTGAGAAGAAAAATATCAGAATCAATTTTTGGATTAACCACTACTATCATAAATAATATCGTTCATAAAGTTAGAACTAAAAATGAATTTGATGATATATTATTATCCTTAGATGCAGCTGAAAAATATATTTTACAGTTAAAAGGGCAGGGTAAAAAAACTACTCCAGCGGCAATAACCCAAAAATCTATTAAGGAAGGTTGGCGCGCAGCTAATGAAGAGCAAGAGGAAGATAAAGAAGCAGAAAGTAAATTAATTAAAAATATTGAGCAAAAAGAGAAAGATGGAAAAGCCAGAGCAGGAAATGTTGCAAAATTTGAAGACGAATGGAAGAAAATTGAAAAAAAGATAGAAAAAGAGATTGGCAAAGAATCATTTGAA
>JACCDG010377296.1_pt1 | contig 14027 bp, 14 predicted proteins | sample 7442471 | NCBI WGS metagenome assembly JACCDG01 (sample SAMN15323444, study PRJNA562643) | freshwater metagenome | isolation source: river surface water | place: USA:Blue River Watershed | collected 2017-08-17
CGTCAATTTTAACTTCAGTTCCTGACCATTTTCCAAATAGAACAAGGTCTCCAACTTTAACTTCCATTGGTAAAATTTTTCCATCTTCAGTTTTTGCTCCAGGACCAACAGCAATAATTTTTCCTTCCGAAGGTTTTTCTTTTGCTGTATCTGGTATAATTATTCCACCTGCTGTTTTTTCTTCTCCGTCCAAAGGCTGAACAAGAACGCGATCGTGTAAAGGTCTAAAGTTCATTAATTTAATTCTCCGTAAAATTAGTTGTTAATCAAAATATAACTTCGTACAATAATGTACCTAACGCTATATGATGATTGATCTATTAAATTTCAAGGGGTGCATAGTACAATAAAATAGCAAAAACACTATATTTTATTAGCTTTTTTTAATCTGATTTATATGGAAGATCTAAAATTATACTTTATAAAGTACTGCTCTTATGACCCTAAACAAAGACTTAGCTAAAGATCAAAAGCAAAAAACCAACTATACACCTAATGATCTAGAGGCATTTTGGATGCCTTTTACCGCTAATCAAGATTTTAAAGCAGATCCGAGAATAGTCTCAAAGTCTAAAGGTATGTACTATTATACTCCAAACGGAGATAAAGTTTTAGACGCAGTTGCAGGTTTGTGGTGTTGCAATGCAGGGCACAATAGAGAAGAAATTGTAAAAGCAATCCAAGAACAAGCTGCTGAGTTAGATTTTGTTCCATCTTTTCAAGCGGGCCATTATAAAGCTTTCGAATTAAGCAATAAATTAACAGATATTTCGCCAGAAAATTTAAACCATGTTTTTTATAGCAATTCTGGTTCAGAGGCGGTTGAAACAGCTTTAAAAATCGCTTTAGCTTATTTTAGGACAATTGGAAAACCATCAAAAAGAATCTTAATAGGTCGTGAAAGAGGTTATCATGGAACAGGTTTTGGAGGATTATCAGTAGGAGGCATAGTTAATAATAAGAAACAATTCGAAAGATTTTTACCGGAAGTTTATCATCTTCCACATACACATAATCTTGAGCATAATTCATATTCTAAAGGACAGCCAGCATGGGGAGCTCATCTAGCTGATGATTTGTTAAAACAAATTGAAAAACATGGAGCAGCTAACATTGCAGCAGTTATTGTTGAACCAGTCGCTGGCTCAACAGGAGTTTTAATTCCACCAATTGGTTATTTAGAAAAACTAAGAAAAATTTGTACTGATAATGATATAATTTTAATATTTGATGAAGTAATTACTGGCTTTGGAAGACTAGGAAAGCCATTTGCTGCAGATTTTTTTAATATCAAACCTGACTTAATGGCTATAGCTAAAGGATTAACTAGCGGAACTGTACCGATGGCCGCAACTTTTGTTTCAGATAAAATTTACAAAACTTTTATGCAAGGAGATCCTAAAGTTATTGAATTTTTTCATGGATATACTTATTCAGCGCATCCATTAGCTTGCGCAGCAGCAATAGCAACTGTTGATGTTTATAAAAAAGATAATTTATTAATTAGGGCTTCTGAAATTGCTAAATACTGGGAAGATGCTTTGCATTCATTAAAAGGAACTAAACACATAATAGACATAAGAAATCTGGGATTAATAGGAGCAATAGAATTAGAATCTATTCCAGAAAAACCATCTAGAAGAGCTTATAATGTTCTTTGTGAAGCCTTTAGAGATCAAAAATTATTTGTAAGAGTGACAGGAGATATTATTGCTTTATCTCCTCCTTTAATTATTCAAAAACAAGAAATAGATTTAATCGTAGAAAAATTAAAGAAAACAATTAGTTCTACACAATAATTTTAAATTTATGAATAATCCTGTTTTTTTAAGCGGGTTAAATAAAGCTTATTCAAAATTTGATATATTTTTTGTTGATCTTTGGGGCGTGGTTCATAACGGTATTGAATGTTATTCTGATGCTTTAAAAGCCCTAAAAAACATAAGAAAAAGCAGGAAAATTATATTAATTTCAAATGCCCCAAGACCCAGTAATAGTGTTCAAAAATTCTTAAATAAAATAAATTTTAATAAAAAATTTTATAATTTATTAATTACCTCCGGAGATTTAACTCGTTTTTATCTAAAAAATTTTAGTAAAAATAAATGTTTTTATCATTTAGGACCAGATAGAGATAAAAGTTTATTTATTAATCTAGGTCTAAAAAAAACTTCGTTAAATAATGCAGATTTTGTTGTTTGTACCGGGGTAAATAATAACAATGATAGTCTTAGTAAATATGTTCCCATTTTAAAGAAAATAAAAAAAAAAAATTTAAAAATGATTTGTGCTAATCCAGACTTAATTGTTCATAGAGGCGACCGGACTGAATACTGCGCAGGATCTATTGCAAAATTATATGAAAAAATGGGTGGTAAAGTTAAGTATTTTGGAAAACCTTATAAATATTTTTATGAATATATTTGTGGTGTATTAAAAAAAAAATATAAAAAAAATATAAATAAAAATAAAATTCTTGTTATTGGAGATAATTTAAACACTGACATTTTAGGAGCAAATAATTTTAAAGTTAAAAACTTATTCATAGCAGGAGGCATTCATAAATCTGAATGGAATAAAAAAAATATAAATTTAGCTAATTTTGTGATTAAAAAAAATAAAGATTTTAAGATTAATTATTTTCAGAACGAATTAGTTTGGTAAATGAAAATTTATAATAACGTTAACTTTATTGACAAAAAATTTCTTAATTCTGTTTTAGCAATAGGTAATTTTGACGGAGTTCACTTAGGACATCAAGAACTCTTAAAAAAAGCTTATATTTTTTCACGTAAGGTAAAAAAAAAATTTGGTATATTAACCTTTGATCCTTTACCTAAAGATTTTTTTAATAAAACTGATAATAAAATTTTAAACATTAAGGATAAGATAGACACTGTAAAAAAATTTAGTGCTGATTTTTTTATTAAGCAAAAATTTAATCGTAATTTTTCTAAAATAAGTCGTGATAATTTTGTTAAAAGAATTCTTTTAAAAAAATTATCAGTACATAGTATTTTTGTTGGTAAAGACTTTAGATTTGGATTTAAAAGAGAAGGGAATATATTTTTTTTAAAAAAATTCTCAAAAAATAATAACTTTAAAATATTTATAATTAATTTTAAAAAATTTAATAATTATAAGATTTCTTCATCAAAAATTAGAAGCTTAATACAAGCTGGAAAAGTTAGCTTGGTTAATAAAGTTATGGGAAGACCATGGACTATCTCTGGTAGAGTTATCAAAGGTAAAAAATTTGGAAGACGAATAGGTTTTCCTACAGCAAATATTAAAATCTTAAATCAGATTAGGCCACTGTTTGGGGTTTACTCCGTTAAAATTATTTTTAATAAAAAGACTTATAAAGGAATAGCCAATTTTGGTGTAAGACCAACATTCGAAAGTTCCAATCCTATTTTAGAAGTTAATGTTTTTGGAAAAAACCATAATTTTTATAATAAAAATATCAAAGTTTTATTTATTGATTTTATTAGAAAAGAGAAAAAATTTAAAAATAGCGCAATGCTTGTTAAGCAGATTAAGAAAGATATTAAAGTTGCCAAAATTAGTTTAAACAAAAAATAATGTCAGAAATTAAAATCAATCTTCCTGAAACTTCTTTTCCTATGAAGGCTAATTTGCCAACAAAAGAACCTGAAATACTTAAATTTTGGGAGCAAATTAACCTTTATGAAGAATTGAGATCTAACAGCAAAGGTCGAGAAAAATTTATTTTGCATGACGGACCTCCTTATGCAAACGGGAACATTCATATTGGAACGGCCTTAAATAAAATTTTAAAAGATATTGTTGTAAGATTTAATCAAATGACAGGTAAGGACGCCCCTTATGTGCCAGGATGGGATTGTCATGGATTGCCAATAGAATGGAAAGTAGAGGAAGAATATAAAAAGAAAGGGAAAAATAAAGACTCCGTTCCAGTTAATGAATTTAGAAAGGAATGTAGAGAATTTGCAACTAGTTGGATCGAGATCCAAAAGAAAGAATTTAATAGATTAGGAGTAAACGGAGATTGGAAGAATTATTACACTACTATGAGCAAGTCTTCAGAAGCTCAAATAACAAGAGAGATTAGTAAATTTATAATTAATGGAGGACTATATAGAGGATTTAAACCAGTTTTATGGTCTGTTGTTGAATCAACTGCTTTAGCTGATGCTGAGGTTGAGTATTATGATCACATTTCAAATACGATTTATTCAAAGTTTTTAATTAAGTCTGGTCCTGAAAAATTTTTGAATTGCAATATCGTTATTTGGACAACAACTCCTTGGACTATTCCTTGTAATAGAGCTTTAGCTTTTAACAATAAAATTAATTATTCTATTGTTAAAATAAATAATAATGAAAAGATTATTATTGCAGAAAAGTTAATAGATAAAGTTTTAGCAGATTGCGCAATTACAAAATATGAAATTATTGAAAGTTTTTCTGGATCAGAATTAAAAAATGTTATTTGTAATCATCCTTTCAAGGACATAGGGTATACATTTGACGTTCCTATGCTTGACGCTAATTTTGTTAATTTAGAACAAGGAACAGGAATTGTTCATTGTGCACCAAGTCATGGTCCGGATGATTATTACTTATGTTTAAACAATAACATTCAAGCATTTGATACAATTGACGACAAAGGACATTATACAAAAAATATTATTAAATTTTCTGGTACTCATATTTTTAAGGCTGATGATGTTATTATTAACGAGTTAACTGGTTTATCCAGATTATTAGGCAAAGGTAAACTGAAGCATAGCTATCCACATTCATGGAGATCTAAAGCGCCGCTAGTTCATAGAGCCACACCTCAATGGTTCATATCTATGGAAACAAATGATCTGAGAAAAAAATCCATTGCTGCAATTGGTAATACAAAATTTTATCCAGCAGTTGGACAAAATAGATTAAGATCAATGATAGAAACAAGACCAGATTGGTGCATTTCTAGACAAAGAGTTTGGGGAGTGCCTTTGCCAATATTTATTTCAAAAAAAACAGGAAAACCATTAGCAGATGAAAAGGTATTAGAAGGGATAGCAAAAATATTTGAAGAAGAAGGTAGCGACACTTGGTTTGCAAGGCAGCCACAAGATTTTTTAGGAAAAGATTATAATGCTAACGATTATGAGCAGGTCAAAGATATCGTGGAAGTTTGGTTTGATAGCGGCTCCACTCATAGTTATGTTTTAGATAAAAGACCAGAACTTGCCTGGCCAGCAGATCTTTATTTAGAAGGATCAGATCAACATAGAGGGTGGTTTCATTCTTCTCTACTCGAATCTTGTGGAACAAAAGGGACTGCTCCATTTCAAAATATTTTATGTCATGGATTTGTTGTGGATGGTAAAGGACAAAAAATGTCGAAATCATTAGGGAATGTGGTGATGCCAGAAGAGGTTATTAAAAATTTTGGAGCCGATATACTTAGATTATGGGTTGTTGCCTCAGATTATTCTGAAGATTTAAAGATTGATAAAGCAATTTTAAATCAACATGCCGAGTCGTATAGAAAAATTCGAAACACTCTTAGATTTCTTTTAGGAAATTTAAATGACAAATTATTAAACGATGACTTTTCTAAAATTGAATATTCAAAATTATCATCATTAGAGAAATATATCTTAACTCAAGTATATGACTTCGATTTAAGATTTAGAGATTATATTAAGTCTTATAATTTTCATAAAATATATATCGAGCTTTTAAATTTTTGCACTTTGGATCTTTCGGCTTTTTATTTTGATATAAAGAAAGATATTCTCTATTGCGATAGTGAAAATAGTCAAAGAAGAAATAACTGTTTAGAAATATTAAATGTTCTTATTAATTTTTTATTAAAATGGTTTTCTCCAATTTTAGCCTTTACATCTGAAGAGGCTTATCAGGTAATTAAAAATAAAAAATATAAGAGTATTCATTTGCAGGATTTTCCAGTTATACCTTTTATGTGGAATAATTCTGAAATCAAAAATAAGTGGATTGGTATTAAGAAAGTAAAACAAGTTGTTAATGCAGCTATAGAAGATATTAGAAATAAGAAGATTATCGGTTCTAGCTTAGAAGCAAATGTTATTGTTTATTTAAAAGATGAATATCTAAATATTATAAAACAAGAAGATCTTAGTGAAATTTTTATATGTTCAGAAGCAAAGGCGGAATCTTTTATTAATCAAAATGATTTATTTTCTTTAAAAGATGTAGAGGGAGTAGCTGTAAAAATACTAAAAGCAAAGGGACAAAAATGCTCTCGTTGTTGGAAGATCTTAGAAAAACCATGCAGTAGAGATATTTGTGGTTTAAAAAATTAATATGATGAATAAAAAAAAGATATATTTATTTATTTTTGTTCTTGTTCTTTTTATAATAGATAGAGTTTCAAAAATTTTAATTTTAAAAAATTTTTTAAATAATTCTTCTTCTGAAATTTATATTAACTCTTTTCTTAATTTTTCTTTAGTTTGGAATAGTGGAATTGGTTTTGGAATTTTGCAACTCGAAGCTAATATTTTTTATTTACTTATTTCAATAATTATAACTGCTATTAATTTAATATTAATTTATTGGATGTTTACTTCATCAAATTACTTAGAATCTATTTTTATTTCTATAATTTTAGGAGGAGCATTAGGTAATTTATTTGACAGATATTATTATAGTTCTGTTCCAGACTTTATAGATCTGCATTATGAGAGTTTTCACTGGTTTACCTTTAATATTGCTGATATTTTTATCACTATTGGAATTATTGGTTTAATAATAATCGATCTGTTTAAAATAAAAAAAGTATGAAAAAAATTATAAATTTATTTGTATTATCCATATTATTAAGCTCATGCGAAAATGTTCAAAAAGGGTTAGGCATGAAAAAAGACGTTCCTGACGAATTTTTAATTGAAAAAAGAAATCCTTTGACCATGCCCCCAAATTTCGATTTGTTGCCACCAGATTCAGTAAATCAAAACAATCAAAAAGATGAGAAAGATAATTTAAAAGATATTTTTAATAAAAATCTTGGTAAAGATAAAAAAGACACAGAAATTAACAAAGGAACAGACTCCGGATCTTTAGAAAAAAGTATTCTTGAAAAAATAAAATAGTTCGATGAAAATTAATTCTTTTAATTTTTCAAATAATAACTCAATAATTTATAAGAATAATTTAAGAAAATGCTCTGAGATATTTAAAAATTTACTTAATAATAAAGAAAATTTTTTCTTTAATACATTGTCTGAGCAGTACCAAAAAACTCTTTTTTTAAAAAAAATAGTTCTCAAAAAAAGGATACATAAAAATATCTTAATAGTAGGAATGGGTGGATCTGTTCTTGGATCTAAGATGCTTTCTTCTTTTTTTGGCTTAGATAAGAATTATTATTTTCTGGATAATTTAAGTAATTCTAAAGTTAATGATTTTATTAAAAAAGATCTAAGTAAATTCTCAATTTTTATTATATCTAAATCCGGAGAAACTTTAGAAACCTTAACAAATTTTAATATTATTTTAAATAATTTTAAAAAAAGAAAAAAAAATATATCAAAAAATTTTATAATTATTTCAGAGAGAAATAGCGTTCTATTTAATTTTGCAAGAGAAAATAATATTTTATTTTATGAACACAATGCAAACCTTAGTGGTCGTTATTCCGTTTTATCAGAGGCGGGTTTGTTAATGTTTAATTTAGATTATAAGAAAATTATACAAGGCATTAATTCTGTTCTTAAAAAAGATTTAAAGAAAAATCTAATTAGTAATGCAGCTAATTTATTAACTTTTATTACAAAATCTAAAATAGACACTCATGTGTCTCTTATCTATTCTCATAGTTTGTTAAGTTATGGTTATTGGCATCAACAATTATTGGCAGAAAGTATTGGAAAAAATGGCAAAGATTTCACGCCAATTATTTCAGAGTGTCCAAAAGATCATCATAGTGTTATGCAGCTTTATTTAGACGGTAAGAGAAATAAATTTTTTACATTCTTTAAAATAATCAATAATAAAAAGGATCTACCAATAAAAGATTATTTTGATCAAAAATTTAAAAAAAGTTCATTAAATAATATTATTGATGCGCAATTTAATGCGACGATAAAAGTTTTTAAAAAGAATTTGATACCATTTCGTGTAATATTGATTGATCAAAAAAAACCTATTCAAAGCTTTATTTCTTTACTTGTTTACTCAATGTTAGAAACAGCAATTTTGTGTAAAGCGCTAGACTTAAATCCTTTTAACCAACCAGCTGTAGAGGCAATTAAAAAAGAGACTTATTCTTTATTAAGTTAGATTTAATTTTGCAAAGTAAATTTTAGAAACGCCATAAATTCTCTCTTCAATAACATCGAGTTCTTTATTTTCAATATTGTTTTCAGAGTTTGTATGAATAACCAATACATTTTTTTTGTTAATAATCTTTTTTAAGTCATTTATTATATTATCAATATTTTTTATTTTAAAAGGTGGATCTAAAAATATTAAATTAGGTTTAATTTGATTAAACAACTTATTATTCTGAATTAAAGAAACATCTTCATTAGTAGCAATAGCATTCGCACTTAGTATGTTTAGGGTATTAAGATTTTTTTTTAAAATAGAAAAAGCTTCAGGGTTTTTTTCAAAGAAAAATACTTTTTCTACCTCTCTAGACAAACATTCTAATCCAAAGGAACCTGAACCAGAAAAAAGATCTAGAACTGTCGAATTTTTAAATTCAAATTGAATTTTATTTGAGTGCTGCAATATATTGAATATACTCTCTTTGACTCTATCTCTTAGAGGTCTAGTAATTAATTTGTTTGGAAAAAGTATTTTTTTTCCTTTATATTTTCCTGATATGATCCTCATATAATCTCATTTCTTTCTCTTCTGCTTTTTCTACTTTTCCAGCTAATAAGTTTTTGAGTTTAAATGGACCGTATTCCAGACGAATTAGCCTATTAACTTTAAGATTAATAGCAGCACATAAATTTCTTATTTCATTATTTTTCCCTTCACGCATATGAAATTCTACCCAAGAATTTGCATTTCCTTTTTTTAATAATTTATATTCAAAAGGAGCGTATTGAATGTTATTTATTTTTACTCCTTTGCTAATTCTATCCAAAGAAGTTTCATCTATGTATCCATAAACTCTAATTTTATATTTTCTAATAAATTTGTTTTTAGGTAATTCTAAATTTCTTATTATTTCGCCATCATCTGTTAACAATAAAAGTCCCTCTGAATTAATATCTAATCTTCCAACAGTTTTTATTTTTTTAAGATTAAAAGGTAATAGATCATATATAATTGGTCTATCGTCCTGTTTATTTCGAGAAGTGATGTAGTTTAATGGTTTATAAAATTTCCATACCTCTAGTTTTTTTTCAAGATTAATTTTTTTATTATTTATAATTATCTCGTCTTCATTACTTACAAAAGTAATTGGTGATGAAATAATTTCTTTATTAACAATAATTTTATTTTTTTGAATTAATTGCTCTATTTCGCGTCTAGAACCATATCCTTTGCTAGATAAAAATTTAGCTATTCTAATTTTTTTTTGGTAATTATTATTCATAATGAATGGTCAGATTGATATTTATACTAATTTACTTTTAAAATTATCAAAAAAAGCTCAAGCTCTAGGAGAGCTTCCTATTAGTGCAATTATAGTAGATCCAGTTAATAAAAAAGTTATATCAGCATGCATAAATCAAACTAAAAAAAATCCAATTTTACATGCTGAGATTAATGCTATTTTAAAAGCTTTAAAATTAACAAATTCAAAAAGATTAGATAAATTTGATCTTTATTGTTCTCTTGAGCCTTGCGCCATGTGTGCATCTGCAATTTCAATTTCTAGAATTAGAAGAGTTTACTTTTGCTTAGAAGATAAAAAGTCAGGAGGCTTTATTAATGGTCCAAAGTTGATTTATTCTAATAATTTACATCATAAGCCTAAGTTTTATTATGGTTTTAAGGAAAATATTTTTTCAGATTTAATGAAAGATTTTTTTAAGAAAAAACGTAATTAATTATTAATTGCTCTCCAGCCAATATCACTTCTAAAATATTTATCTTTCCAGTTAATTTTTTTTAACATTTTAAGACATGCGCTTCGAGCTGATCTAAGATTTTTATTTAAGGCCGTAGCATTCAAAACTCTACCACCAGATGTGAAAATCTTGTTATTCTTTTTAAATGTACCAGCGTGAAATAAATATTGATTATTATTTAGTAAAATTTTTTCTGTATTTTTGATTTCCGATATTTTGCTCTGTTTATTAGGATATCCTTTAGACGAGGCAACAATTGTCATTGCTTTTTTATCACTCCAATTAATTGCTATTTTGTTAATTTGTTTTTTTTTACAAGCTAATAAAATTTTTAATAAATCAGTTTTTAATCGCATCATTAAAACTTGGCACTCAGGATCTCCAAGTCTAATATTATATTCAATAAGTTTAGGTTGTTCATTTTTAATAATTAGCCCCGCATAAAGAATTCCAACAAAAGGACATCCTAATTTTTTTAGCCCTTTTAACGTAGGCTCAATAATTTCCTTTTTTATTTTCTCTTCAACTTTATTTGTAATAATATTTGAAGGAGAGTAAGCGCCCATTCCTCCTGTATTAGGACCGGTATCACCTTCTCCTATTCTTTTGTGATCTTGTGCGGTTCCAAAAAATTTATAATTTTTTCCATCCGACAGTATAAAATAACTTGCCTCTTCTCCTAATAAAAATTCTTCAATAACAAATTTTTTTGAACTTTTAAATTTTCCTTGGTTGATTTCTTTACATTTTTGTAATGCTGTAGTTTTGCTATTACAGATAAAAACTCCTTTACCCGAAGCTAATCCATCAGCTTTTATTACTATAGGAGCGTTCATTTTTTTTATGTACTCTTTAACTCCTTTCATGCTGTTAAAAGACTTGTATTGCGCCGTAGGTATTTTATATTTTTTACAAAGTTGTTTTGTAAAAGATTTAGATTTTTCCAATCTTGATGCTGCTTTAGATGGTCCAAATACAAAAAAACCTTTTTTTTCTAAGTAATCTTTAATTCCTTGAACCAAAGGAACTTCAGGTCCAACAAATACTATTTTTATATTATTATTCCTTAAAAAATCTGAAATACTTTTAAAGTTTAAAATATCAATATTAATATTTTCAGCTATTGCGCTTGTACCAGCATTCCCTGGAATGCAAAAAATTTTATTAACTTCTTTTGATTGTTTTAGTTTAAAGCAGACAGAATGTTCTCTGCCGCCACTTCCTATAACAGCTATGTTCATATAATAATATAGGTATATAAATTGATAATGAAAAACATACCAGAATTTTCTGTTACAGAAATTACATCTTTAACAAAAAATATTTTAGAAGAAAATTTTGATAGAGTAAGGATTAGAGGTGAAGTTTCCAAAATAAAAGAAAATAAAGGCCATTTGTATTTTTCGTTAAAAGATGAAAATTTTGTATTGAATGCTATTTGTTGGTCAAGCGCAGTGCCACTTTTACAAGTTTTTCCAGAAGAGGGTATGGAGGTTGTTGCTGAAGGAAAGATCACAACTTATGCAAAAAGTAGCATTTCAAGTTATCAAATCAAAGTAGATCAAATAGAACTTCAAGGTGAGGGAGCGCTACTAAAGCTAATTGAGCAAAGAAAAAAAAAATTACAAGCGGAAGGATATTTTAACGAGGAGCACAAAAAGCCTATTCCATTTATTCCTAATAAAATTGGAATAATTACCTCACCAACGGGAGCAGTAATAATGGACATTATAAATAGAGTACAAGATAGATATCCAACGCATCTTTTAATTTATCCAATTTCTGTGCAAGGAAACAAATCTGCTGGAGAAATTATTGAAGGAATAGAATTTTTTAATAAAAAAATTAATGTTGATACTATAATTATAGCTAGGGGAGGTGGAGGAGTAGAAGATTTATTGTCATTCAATGATGAGAACGTAGTGAAAGCTGCATTCGCAAGTAAAATACCAATTATCTCTGCAATTGGTCATGAGACTGATTTTACTTTATTGGATTTTGTTGCAGACTACAGAGCATCAACGCCAACAGCTGCCGCTGAAAGAGCAGTTCCAGAAAAGAATAATTTAATTGAAAAAATTTTTGCACTACATAAGCAGTTAATTTCTAGTTTTAATTTATTTTTAAAAGAAAAAGATAAAAATATTTACCAATTAGCCAAATCATTAAATATTAATAATTTAAAAAATTTTATTAGAGAGAAGAAAGATAAAATTAAAAGTTATGAGAAATCTCTTGCAAATCTCTTAAAAGATAAATTTAAATATTTTCAACTAAACTTAAATAACATTTTTTCTAGATTAAATAGTCTGGATACTAATAAAATTTTAAAAAGAGGTTTTTCAATTATTAGAGATATGAATAATAATGTTATTTATAAAAAAAATCATGCTCATAAAAATAGTGATATTATAATTGAATTATCAGATGGAAAAATTAAGGCTAAAATTAATTAGTAATATTTTTTATGAAAGAAGCAAAATTAAAATTTAAACCTGGAAATTTTGAGATTATTAATTCAGGCGATTATGTGCTCTGCAAGGTTTCCGGAAAAAAAATTGATTTATCAGAATTAAAATATTGGAACGTTGAATTACAAGAAGCCTATTTTTCTTATATTGAGGCAACTGAGAGATTTAAACAATTAAATAAAAAATAAATGCGCTTTTTAATTACATTTTTTTTTTTATTACAATCGAACTTAGCAAGTGCTTTTGAGTTAAATGGAGAAATTACCCAAGGAGCACTTATTATCGGAAAAGAAAATCCGGATAAATCCGTATACATTAATAAACAAAAAATAAAATTATCCAAAAATGGTATTTTTGTTTTTGGTATAAATTATAATCAAACAGGAAATATTGTTATTGAGTCAGTTGATAAGAATAATCAAATCAATTCTAAAACTTACAAAATAAAGAAAAGACAATATAAAATTCAAAAAATAGACGGTCTTCATGAAAAAATGGTAACTCCAGATCAAGAGTCATTAGAAATAATAAAAAAAGAAAACGACTTAATTAAAAATGCTCAATTAATTAATTCAGATTTTGAATTTTTCTTATCTGGATTTAGTAAGCCTATTGAAGGCGTAATCTCAGGAGTTTATGGTAGTCAAAGAATATTAAATGGTAAGCCTCGTTCACCACACTTAGGTATTGATTTTGCAGCACCTAAAGGGACAGATATTAAGTCTCCAGCAGATGGCTACGTAACTCTTGCAGAGAAAGGTTTTTATTTTACAGGAGGAAGTATAATTTTAGACCATGGACATGGTGTTTCGACAATTTATGCTCATTTAGATGAAATTTTAGTGCGGAAAAATGAATTAATTAAAAAAGGACAGGTGATTGGAAAAGTTGGTTCAACAGGGAGAGCCACTGGACCACACCTGCATTTTGGAGTGAATTGGTTTGATACTAAAATTGATCCAGAATTAATTCTTAAATAATATTTTTATTTCCATCTGTCATGTGACCATAACCAGCTAGCAGGATCTATCTTTATAAATTCTTCTATTTTTTTATTCATAATTTTAGTGATATTAAAAATATCTTTCTCATAATCATTAGTATTTTTTACTACCAAAGGTTCTTCAATAAAAAATTCAAAATGAGTTTTTTTTAATCTTTTTAAAAATACGGGCACTAGCAATGCATCATATTTAAGTGCTAATTGAGCAGGGGTTGTAGTTGTAGTTGCTGGCTGATTAAAAAAAGGGACACGAATACTAGATGATAATCTTTGATCAATCATTAATGCCAAAGGATTGTTAGCGGCAATATGTTTAATTAATTTTTTAGTTCCAGTTGAACCCTTTTCTATTTGAATTGGGCAAATATATTTTTTTCTAATAAACTCCATGATTGGGTTTAAAAATATATTGTTTAGAGGTCTATAAATTGCACCAATGTTAAATCCTAGTTCTTTTAAACATTTTGCCATCAATTCAAAATTTGCAAAATGACC
>JACCDG011713597.1_pt1 | contig 14026 bp, 12 predicted proteins | sample 7442471 | NCBI WGS metagenome assembly JACCDG01 (sample SAMN15323444, study PRJNA562643) | freshwater metagenome | isolation source: river surface water | place: USA:Blue River Watershed | collected 2017-08-17
CTTCGTATGCCATGGCTGCTTAGTCTGATAGACTAACCAATTGCCATCGTTCCACCCCGGCCAAACTCTGCCGCTAGGGAATCTGGAGCGTCGACCATGCAGAGTCGATGAATGCGATTTCGCTAAGTGTTCATTAGTATCCAGCGAATAAGTGTACAATAAGGTCTGATTTGAACCTGTTGGGCATCGAAAATTGATCAAATCTAAACGTGTAGAAAGCAGCAGGTTTCTAGGTTTGGACGAGGGTTCGAATCCCTCCGATTCCACAATAAAAGCCCCTATTTCAGGGGCTTTTTTTAATTAATCTCGTTTCGTCATCCAATATCCGAGCCATAATCCGGCAAGTCCCCAGCCCACAATTGCATCAATCAGCTGTGCACGTAAATCAAAAACGGGATACCAAATATGTTCCGTGTAAGAAATATTACTAAATGCGATAAATCCTACAACAATGCTCAAACTCAAGATGGTTTGTTTGCTAGGTACTTTCAAACGATTAATGATCCAAATCAACATAAAGGCTAAAAAAATATTAACCGCTAAGCCTCGAAGCATATTCGATGTCATGTCGATTTCATACGCTTGATAATAACGCACCATGGCCCAAGGCTTTCCTTGAATCGACTTGGTGAAGGATTCCATTTGATCCATGGAAAGTTCATCTTGCATGCGAGGTAAGATATACCCACCAGGTTGCTTAATATGTGTTCTTATCGCAGCTAAAACAGAATCTTGACCAGCTGAAAATTGCTGATTAGGCTCATGCAAATTAAATGCCATGTGGGATAATGCCTGCCAAAAAAAGATGATAATGCCTCCGACTACACTGCCAATGAATGTCTTTTTCATTTGATTTAAATTTAGTTATCGGCAAATGTACATATAAATTATAAAAACAACTTGAAAATATCCTATTTTAATTAGAATCCTTCCACCTTGACATTCCAATCAGCTGGAAATCCCCCAAAATCTGCATGACCCAATAAACCTTTCGCCATCCAGGCAATTGTTGTCAATAATCCCCCATTCCCAGGCAAATACAATCGCAGTCGCTTATCTTGAAAATTATGCCCATTCACCAAATAGCGATTCTTTTCCTGTGGCATCAACAACAAATCAACTGCCAAGTTTGGATCTTTTAGTCGGACAGCTGTCATGGCCATCAAAGGATAATCCCAGCCCCATGTGCTCGACCAATTCCACGTATTCAAAACCTTTTGCAAAGTATTGCGCATTTTCAACGAATCGGTGGAAGGAATGGGTGCCAACATCCCCATGGCTCCTAATACGGCTGGATGATCGGAAATTAATTTGGGATTCGAGTATCCATTCGTAACCCCTTCGGATGCCTGATAGATTCCATCGTATTCAGGCAATTTTGGGAAATGCGACAATGCATGCGCCCATTTTTCAGTAGGCTTTAGGCCCAAACGCAAGCGCCATAACTGGGCTTTCTGCAAGCCCTGGTGCCAAGCTGCCAATTCCAAAGGCGCATTCTTTGTTGTTGCGAAGGGCAAAGACTCTTGGGCTGGAATAAAACCAGGGCCTAATCTGTATGTTTTTGTTGAATCATCCCAGGACATTAAGGAATACATCCCCTCCGCCGTTTCCTGGACCATTTTTAAATAGCGTTTTCGGAAGGAAATTGGTTTGGACTGAGCGATTAAGTCCAACATCTCGATGATGTGGGGCTGTTGCCATAACAAAAAAGAACCGACCGACGAAGGGGCCTCCCCTCCCCAAGGATCTGTCATTTTCTGCCAACGAACTCCATTCAAGCCTTGACGCCATGCTAATTGCTTGGCAGCTCTTCTATTTTTCACATACCACTGCAAGGCCGGCTCCATCAATTCCGATCGTCCCCAATACCCAAAATGCATCAAATGCCACCAAGTCATTTCCAAATGCGGTCGGCCATACCACGAATTATAGGTCAGACCCGTCTCCTGAGGCGGTTCATTCCCAACCGATTGAATACGCGTCAAATACATAGATAAGATCATCCGTCGCTCTAATTCTTTTGCACGAGAATCCTTAACTTGGCCAAAATCAATCATCCCGCCGGATTTCCAAAATCGTTCAAACACCTGACGATTAAACATGCTGGCAGCCTTTAGGCTAAGCCTAGGTTTATGACCATAGGTAACGGCGAATTGAATCTCATCACAATTACTCGGACTTAATTCATAAGCATGCTTAGCCACCTTATTAGAAATAAATGCCACGGAGCTACGAACATGTGTTTGATAACTCAAACGATCTATATCGTGAAAAATCTGAACTTGCTTCGGTGAAATGCGACGGATACCGCTTAGGTGACCACCCTCCTGGTAGTTAATTCCCTCATCTAAAAAGGCCTGACTTGGAAACGGGTAATCCAAATAAAAATGTAATTGACCCGTTTTTAATAATGCGGATTTAACTTTAACCTGAGCTCCATCATCCTGATGCAAAGCAAATGTGATCACATCGACCGGCACGCCCTCAACCTCAAAATGCGAATATACTTCTCCGGTATATGGATTTAGGCGTTGATGTATGGATTGTAAATCAGAAAGTGCTACAAGCTTCCCCGACTTAGTGTAGATTCGAAAACCCCAATGACCTAAATGGATGCGATGCGGATTTTGCCGAAAATATTCCGTCGCCGAATCCTTTCGTGCATCACGATGCCCCTGCAAAGCATACGAAACAGGCTTACCCGCATATAATTCCGCACGATAGGTTTCTGAACGCTTAAAATGAGAGGTATTCGGGAATGCATGCCATGCCCAATCAGCCTGGGTGCCTAATGGAATCCCTTTCGAATATTCCTTGGGAAATGACTGCAGCCCCGTCACATCAACTGTGAATGCAAAATGGCCATTGCCGACCGACAAAGATCCGAGTGTATCTACTTGATTAAGTGTAACGATTTGACGCTCTACGACAGATTTACGGTCAATCTTTTGTGCAAGACCCACAAACGAAATCAGCAGTAGCGCCCAAATACGCATGCTATTCAGCTTTTAGAAGTTCAGAACCAGCCAACAAAAAACATCCCAAACCAAAGTCCTCAAAATTAGGGACATGGTCAAACGTCACCGGTTGAGAATCCTTAGGCTCTTTCCCTGTTCCTTGAACGAATCCAAGAAAGCCATTGGGATGCACGCACGTCGACATGCCCTTCCAGGCCTTATCGATGATGGAATTGTACTTTTTAGCCGGCAAAATACCTTGACGAACTCCCCAAGCCATGCCATAAACAAACAACGACGTACCGGTCAACTCCGGTCCACCAAAATTAGATGGATCCTTCAAACTCACATTCCAAAATCCATCCTTCCGTTGTAATTCCGGTAAAACTTCCGACATCGCCACAAAATCGGCCAAATATTCCGCGCGATGTGGGTCATTTGCAGGTAACAGATCCAAGGTTCTTACCAGCGCAGCATACACCCAAGCACTTCCGCGTGACCAATAACAATTTCCCCCATTCGGCTCCTTGTAGGGAGGAACAAAATCCTTATCGCGCCACCATAGTTTTTCTGTCGGATTATAAAGGCCTTGACCACCATGTTTATATTTAGTAAAGGCATACAAATCATACATTTTTTGAAAATAACGCGGATCTTTATAGACCACACCTAATCGTGTGTAAACCGGCATGCTCATTTGCAAACAATCAATCCAGGACCAATCATCTGCTTTCTCCGTTGACACCATGTTGTCGATATTTTCCTTGATCGGCTTAATCCGTGAAGAATCACCTTGCATCAAAAACAAATCGATGTAAACCTGACCACAAGCCTGATCATCCGCATTTCGCGTCTTAAGGCCATTTCGCAAGGACCAGCGATGAAAATTACCCCAATCGACCATATACTTCAAATCCGATTCCTTGGGGCTTAGTTTATAAAGTTCCATTAAACCCTCGTAATACACCGCACGCGTCCAAATATTAGAAGGGCGAGTTTTATCCGGACTGACAATGACTTGACCAACATCCGGCCATTTTTGTTGGAAATATTGATTGGCCAACTGCATCTTGGCCAAAACTTCCGATTTATTCGGCTTTGAAACAGCTACATAGGAAATGGCTAAAAGCCCCATTAGAATCTTTTTCATACGATTAAGCTAAGTAAAATACAGATGGAATATCGACGGAAACGGGAGAATTGTCCGGGTTAGCTTGCATGATATCACCCATATAAGCCCACCAGCGTTGCATGACAGCCTGGGAAGGCAAGTTTTCTAACTCATTTAAATCAGGCGCCTCCAAATACGCAAACAAAGTCAGCGTCTCTTTATCTAAAAATATCGAATAATTTTGGATGCCGACTTCGTGTAAAAGTTCCACTAATTCCGGCCAAATTTCATCGTGGCGTCTTTGGTATTCTGCCTCAAATCCAGGCAATAGAAACATTTTGAATGCTTTTCGTTGCATATAAAATAGGTTTCTATTAAAAGCGCGAAAACTTATAAATTTACTGATTGATTTGCTGCTCAAAAGCAGTCAATGCCGAATCGTCAAAATTCAGATGCGTCACAAAACGAATGTATTGTGGACCAAATGGCGCACAACGAATTCCCTTTGATTTTAACACGGCCACTTGGTCAGATGCAATCACCCCCTCTTTTAACCGGACAATCACGATATTCGTGACAACGGGTAATATGTGATCTACCCAGGGTAATTGGGCACAAATTGCACCAATTGCTTTCGCGCGCGCGTGATCTTCCTTTAAACGTTCGATGTGATGATCTAAGGCATAAATCCCAGCGGCAGCAAGTAAACCTGCTTGACGCCAACCACCACCTAGGCGCTTGCGAACACGACGGGCCTTTTTAATAAATTCAGCCGAACCGATGAGCACGGAACCCACAGGTGACCCCAAGCCTTTCGACAAACAGATTGAAATCGTATCAAACCACGTTCCAAATTGCTGTGGCGTTTGACCCGTAACCGCCATTGCATTGAAAATTCGAGCACCATCTAGGTGAAGAGGAATTTGCACTTGCCGACAAAAATTTGAAATTTCCTGCAGGCTTTCCGAACTATAAACACTTCCTCCGCCTTTATTCACTGTGTTTTCTAAACTAACTAGTCGGCTTTCGCAGGCATGAATATCATCCGGGGATATGGCCGCCTCGATTTGCGTGCGAGTCAATCTTCCTAAATCCCCTTTCAACAATTTTACAGACGCGCCGGCATTCGCCATGATTCCCCCTCCCTCGTACAAATAGATATGAGACAATTCATCGCAAATCACCTCTTGACCTTTTGACAAATGAACTGCGATGGCGATTTGATTCGTTTGAGTACCGGAAACACAGAAAAGTGCGGCTTCCATCCCAAACATCCTAGCCACCTTCGCCTCTAATGCATTAACCGTCGGATCTTCACCAAAGACATCATCTCCCAGCGGAGCCTGAAACATAGCCTCCCGCATACCTGCCGTAGGTAAAGTAAACGTATCACTGCGTAATTCGATTTCCATCTTAAAACTGTTTTAGAAAAGACAATTTAGCTAAAAAACTTTGTTGCTTTTGTTGGGTACCATCCGTTCCTTGAAAATTCAAGGTATTAAATACCAAATAAACGTGAGACAAAGGCTGGTATTCCCAGGCCAAACACATGTTGAGGGAATTCAAATTCTCCGTGGTATTCTTTTGATAAAAGCCAATCAACTGCAAACGTGGATTTAGCGCCAAGCGTGATTCTAAAATCAACAAATTCACTTCTTTTGTTTCTTTCGCAAGGCCCATATTCTCGAATTTACTCCAATTCCAGGATAGGCCTAAATTCACGTGAGGTATAGGAGCTAAACGAAATTTGGAATCGATCGTTTGCAATGAACCATTGAAGAAGCCACCCCAACCATATTCTGTTGAGCCTGAGTATTTGGCACTCGGATCACTTGCTAACAAAAAACCCTTACGGAAATAAGAATAACTGCCTGGAGTAATATCAATACCTACTGGACTGAAAGTTTCTTCCAAATTTTGGACACTCGCTTCGATGTATCCGCCTAAGATTCCACCATTTTGAAGGTCAAACCAAAGAGGTCCAGAAAGCGCGCGTTGCTCAATTATTTTACCTGTTTTTAAACTATGATACACTTCGGTATAGATTCCTGGTCCCCAACTCCGAATAAAAGAAGGCAACCATTTCCCACGTACATTAAAGTCGAAACCCTGGGAATTCGATATAATATCACGACGAGATACAAAACCCATGGCTGGATTGTATTTTTCAGTAACGATGGTCTGCGTCCAATAGGCCCTAAAAAAATTACCGTTGTAAAGAAATTGACTATACTCGGCCACTCCTTGATCACCTGTTTGACTGTCTTGGGATAATGTCCCCATTCCATTAAACGATAATTTATCGCTAAAGCGCACAAAGGCATCAACAGCCCCGGTCGATTGCACATCCGATGGAGACGATTTCGTGGTTAAGATAGCCCCAATCCTATTCTGTTTGCCAAAATTCTCAGAATACCGGCCTACGAAGAAATTGGCATAGGGATCTCCGTCTCCTTCGCCTTGACGCATGTAAATTCCGCCCAGATTTCTTCTTTCCGAACGATAAACAAAGCGCGTTCCGGCGGTAATGGCAATGGGGTTAACATTTCGGTCTAAACCTATGGTCCGACTAAAGAAAGGCTGAATGTACATCGAACCGCCTATCACCTGGTCAACAGGAGCTAAACCCGCAGAAAAAAGAGAGGCATTTTCTAAGAAAAATTGTCGGCGTTCTGGAAAAAAGACCGAAAAACGTGAAATATTATTCACCTGAACATCAACATCCGCCTGTGCAAAATCCGTGTTAAATGTAAAATCCATGACCGAAGTAGGACTTATGGCCCATTTGATTTCACCCCCAAATTTAAAATCACTTGTCGACGAGTTCCCAATTTCAGTCCCATCGGATTTTTTTGAAACCTGCAACAAATACGGAATAAAGCGAATATTGGTAGCTGTAGGCGGTGGCGGAATAATCCCCGCCAATTTACCTGCATAATCCATGCGCAATGGACTCATCGAACGGGGATGCGGAGACCAAACGGATAATTCATTACTTGAGCGTCTAACACGAAAGAAATTTATTCCCCAGTCTTGTGACTTGTTTCCATCCGTTTTAGGATACCGTAAAGTCTGCCAAGGAATCGCAAATTCAGCTACCCAAGAAGAATCAGATCGATGAGTCCGAACACGATATAAGCCATCCCAATTGATATCAAATTGACGATCGTCAAATGACAACAAATCACGCTGCGCTCCATAGGCATTTGTTTGTAATACCAACGCATTCCGTTTATCCAAAAAGCCATCCAAGGCTATGCCAAATAAATCATTCTCGATAAACTCATAATCCCGTTTTAAATTGGGTGCCCGGAAATTATTTCGCCCAATCGTATCATTCAATACGGCACTCACAAATAAGTACTTATGATTGTAAAGCACACGAACTACCGATTGGAAACTTGCTTTATTTCCCTGATAAGGTTCAACTTGATAAGTTAAATAGAGCGGTTTAGCTTGCTGCCACACGGGTTCATCTAGGACACCGTCGGCCTTAATCGATTCATCAACATGTACAGGATGATATTGTACTGGATTTTCGGCAGGCGAAAAAACCTGTTGCCCGAATACCGGAATGCTAATGATGAGCGCAATAAAAAGCTTTTTGAACATGTGATGAAGAATTAGCCACAAAGATACAAAATGCCCATCAAAGGCTTTATCCGTTACTCACCCCCTTCGACCGAAAAGCCAAAGAAAGGGAACGAATCAGAATGGGCATCAATGGAAACATCAACGTCCAAGATTCAGACAGACACCAAACAAATCCGATGCAAGCCAAGATTGCCATCACCTGCTTGAATTTTTTCCAATTTTGTGCTCGAGCAAACCAAAATACCAACGGAAATTGCAAGGGTAACAAAACCAATGAGGCAGGATTCCAGCCCATCACGACGTGATCCGTACCGACCGCCAAAAAGAACAAGAAAAGCCCTAGCAAACCGTAGAGCGAATACAATACGACATCGAAACTATATTGTATCCGAGCAGATTGAAAGGAAACAAACAAAGCAATCAGGCTTAACAAGCTTAGGCAAGTGAAGGGCCCAAACCAATCAAATCCTGTAGGCACTTCTTCCGGAGATTGGTACAAAGCCAAAGGTTCATCAGCGAATTTTTGACCAGCACGAGACGCTAATTTCGTAGCTACAAAGAAATTATCGGGAAGATAACAGGATTGTGAAGCCGAAGCCTTGACATTTGCAGGAACGCCCAAAGCTAAATTCATCCCAATCGCCGCCCATGAATTTGCATCCAAATAATCATTCATCCAATCGCGATACGATTTGTTTTTCAACCCTTCGTACGAATCCCAAGCATAGGCCTTATCGGAAACTTCCTCAACGCGATCACGAATTCGAGTCGCACAATTGTCGTAAAAGAACTTATAGGAATACTCCCGATTCTCAGGTAATAAATTCTTCTCTAATTGATTGAATATGGCATTTTTTGCGCGATCATCCAAGCGTAAAACCTGCATATTCACCGTACGGTGCTCCACTTGACCATAATATTCTAAAATCGTGGGCATGCTATTCACTGAAATGGTGTAGGGCAAGGTACCCTTCAAAAACTTCCAATAGAAATACTCGGTATCAAAATCAAAGGTCCCGTAACTATACACCCGGTCTATGCCATTAGCAGGATCATTCACCCAAATAGAAGAATGCCCAAACACTGAATATAAATCCTTACCAGGCGCAATCGTAATCAGCGAAATTTGGGCCTGAGGACTTAATTGAGCCCGTAATCCAAAAGACAACAAACAAAAAAATAGCAGCTTCTTCATATTACTTTCCTGCAATGACAATGACAATCTCCCCTCGAACTTTGTCGGGATTCCCATGAAAATAAGCCAACACTTCCGTAGCAGAACCTCGAACCATTTGCTCGTGCAGCTTACTTAGTTCGCGGGCCACCATTACTTGTCGATCAGCACCGATAAATTCAACCATTTGCTCCAAAGCTTTCACTAATCGATGCGGAGACTCGTACAAAACCGTCGTGCGCTCCTCTTCCGCAATCGCTTTCCAGCGTGTTTGTCGGCCTTTTTTATGCGGCAAAAACCCCTCAAAAACAAATCGATCAATCGGGAAACCCGAATTTACTAAAGCCGGTATAACTGCCGTAGCTCCTGGTAAAGTTTCAACCTCGATTCCTTGCTCCACACAGGCTTTGACCAGCAAAAATCCAGGATCCGAAATACCGGGGGTACCTGCATCCGAAATCAAGGCCAAGGACTTCCCTTCTTTTAGTAATTTAACGATACCCGCCACTCCGGCATGCTCATTGTGCGCATGGTGCGCATACAAGGGCTTTGAAATGTTTAAATGTTTCAACAAGGTACCCGAGGTTCGCGTATCCTCCGCTAATATCGCATCGACCTCGCCCAAAACTCGAATGGCTCGTAACGTAATGTCCTCTAAATTGCCAATGGGCGTAGGTACCAAGTATAATTTCATATTCGAAATTAGCCAAAATTGCTAGAAACAAAAAAAGCGAAACTTGCGTTTCGCTTTCTGTAGAGAGTGAGGGATTCGAACCCCCGGACCTGTAACAGTCAACAGTTTTCAAGACTGCCGCAATCGACCACTCTGCCAACTCTCTGTCTCGTAATGAGATTGCAAAAGTAAGGCCTTTTCGAACATTTTGCAAAGATGTAACTAAAAAAATCCGATTTTTTTTAACACAAAATCGGTTTGGGCCTGAAAATCAAGGGAATCCGGAATCCAATGAATGGGTACTCCCCCCTTTTCCATCTTCCGAAAATAGGTCATTTGCCGCTTGGCAAACTGATGAATCGCCACTTCCAAGCCCTGCTCAAATCGATCACGCGATATTTCGCCCATCAAAAACTGAACGACCCATTTATATTCCAAGCCCATCCATACCAGGTCCTCCGCTGCCACACCTCGAACCAATAAGCCTTGAACTTCCTCAACCATTCCTGTATCGAAGCGTTGCTTCAATCGAAGCGAAATGCGCTCCCGACGAACATCCAAGGCAGGATTCAATCCAAATACCCGAAAATCAAATGCATATTGCACAGGTTCCTTGAGAAAATCAGGAATCCGTGAAAATTGAAACTGCTGAATCAGCGATTCCAAATATAATCCCGTACCACCACAAACGATAGCCCATTTACCTCGAGAAATGATATCCTGAATAGCATCAATTGCTTCCTTTTGAAAATGTGCCACCGAATAGGTATCACCAATTTCATGATTGTCTATCAAATGATACGGAACTGAACCATATTCTTGCAGATCCTTCCCCGTACCAATATCCATCCCTCGATAAATCTGCCTTGAATCGGCTGAAACAATTTCACCATCCATTTGCTTTGCCAGCGCTACTGCTAGGGCAGTTTTGCCGCTGGCGGTAGGTCCCAAAAGTACCAACACCTTATTTCCCATAGACATAGCGCAATTTCAAATTACCCTTGTTGATTCGACTTGTTCCCAATTGGATCGGGTCCGTGTCGCCCACTTTTTCAAATCCAACGGCCAAAAATCCTTTTCCTGTATTCCATTCTTTGTCTACGTATGTCATGACATTGTGTAATTCTGGGTTTTGGTCTTTATAGGCTTGAAGAAATTTCGTCAATCCACCCACCAGACGAATGTGTGACAAAGTCGCAATTTCAATGAGTTCGCCCGATAATTTACCCTCCAATCCGGGCTCATTCATGTTGATTGTTTTACCAAAGACTGCTACCGCTAATAATGGATTTCCTTCGAATTCATAAGTACTTTCAATCCCTCGAAAAACACGATGAGGCGGAACAATACACCCAAAATAGCGCGTCCCTTTTAAAAATCCTTTCACATGTTCGTGATCCAAAAAACTGCGTGCTGTTGCGGCATCCATGGGAACGATTCGCGTATCCCGAGCAAAAACGGAACGTAGTGGCCTCACACGTGCGATGAGTTGCTTTTCAATCGCATCTCGCCGACGGACCCATTGTTCTTCCCAAATGCAAATATCTCCGTCCTCACTTTTACCTGGCATCACTTTAACGCGTACCTTTGATTCCCTATGAAGCCACAGCCCATCTCCCATCGGTTCAAATCCGATGGAATGTAGGAATAAGGCGAGGCTATGTGGGAACTCTTTTGACATAAAACGTGTAAATATACAGTAGAAATAGGCGCATTAGCGCTTTCAATCAAAAAACATAACTATGGATTATCGATTTGAGGCGAGTAGCAAAGAAGTTTCAACCTTTACGAATCAGGAGATACGTGACAATTTCTTAATTGAGCGGATATTTTCAGCTGATCACATCAACTTAACTTATACGATTTATGATCGCATGATCATCGGCGGGGCCATGCCCGTGATTAATACGTTGCATTTACCTAATCCCGAAAAGTTGCGTGCCGAATACTTTTTAGAGCGCCGGGAATTAGGCATAATTAATGTCGGTGGCGAGGGAACCGTTACAGCCGATGGAACTTCGTTTACCATTGGAAAATTAGGTGCTGTATATGTTGGCCGAGGAACCAAAGAAGTAAGTTTTAGCTCTACATCCAGTGATAATCCGGCTCAATTCTATTTGTTATCTGCTCCGGCTCATGCCGTCTATCCTTGTGCCAAATTAGATAAAGAACAAGTTCAAACCGTGGTATTGGGTAGCCTTGAGACCTCCAATCACCGAACGATTTATAAATACATTCACAACGAAGGCATTCAATCGTGTCAATTAGTGATGGGATTGACCATTTTGGAACCAGGTTCTATTTGGAATACGATGCCAGCACACGTTCATGACCGACGGATGGAAGCCTATTTATATTTTGATGTGGCTCCGGAACATGCGGTACTTCACTTAATGGGTGAAACAAATGAAACGAAGCATATTTGGGTACATAATCACCAAGCCATTATTTCGCCGCCTTGGTCAATTCACAGCGGAGCAGGAACCAAGAACTACTCCTTTATTTGGGGCATGGCAGGTGAAAACAAAGATTATACCGACATGGATTTCGCAGAAATCACTTCTTTACGTTAATTATGAAAAAATCAATTTTCTCAATCCTCCTATTCGTAGGGGGATTTGTTTTGAAAGGTCAAACCTATTCTGAAAAGATGTCGGCCAGCTTCATGCATACGCATCCTGATTCCATTGCGGTCAAGGTAGGCAAACCGGCGGGCTGGGATTATGAACAAGGTCTCGTATTAAAGGCTTTGGAAAAGATGTACCAACGAACGGGAGATGCCAAGTATTTCCATTACATCAAGAAGAACATCGACAGTTTTGTCGATGATCAGGGTACTATTCGGACGTACCATTTCAATGAATTTAATTCCGACAATATCACGACGGGCCGAATGCTCTTGTATTTATATCAAGAGTTAGGCGATGTGAAATACAAGAAGGCTGCGGATAAGCTTCGCGCACAAATCGCTGCCCAACCGCGTGATGCGGATGGTGGATTTTGGCACAAACAGCGCTACCCGAATCAAATGTGGCTCGATGGTTTGTATATGTTGGAACCCTTTTATGCGGAATATTCGACCATCTCGGGTGAGGACAACTGGGCTGACATTTTGAAGCAATTCGAATTAATGTACAAAGGTTCTTTGGATGCCAAAACAGGTTTATTGATACATGCCTACGACCAGGCTCGCGTTCAGCCATGGGCAGATAAGAAAACGGGGCATTCGCCTAATTTCTGGGGAAGATCGATGGGGTGGTACGAGATGGCTTTAGTAGATGTGTTGGACTATATGCCAGTGAATCATCCGGGACGCCAAGTATTAATCAAGCAATTGCAGGCACTTTCTGCAGCCTTGCTCAAAATACAGGATCCAGCGACCGGCCTATGGTATCAAGTACCTAATTTTCCGGGGCGCGAAGGAAATTACTTGGAGGCATCCGCAAGTAATATGTTTATTTATGCCTTTGCCAAAGCTGTTCGCAAGGGCTACTTACCTGCCTCCTATTTAACCGCAGCTCAAAAAGCTTATGCGGGGGCATTGAAAAATTTCATAACAACAGATGCGGCAGGTTATATCCATTTGGAGAAAACGGTGAGTGTCGGCGGCCTAGGTGGAACGCCTTACCGCGACGGGTCTTATGCCTATTATTTAAGTGAACCCCTGCGTCAAGATGATTTAAAGGGAGTTGGGCCATTTATCTTGGCTTCCTTGGAAATGGAAATTGCCAACGAATTGCCCAGGGGTAAGGGTAAAAAAGTTGTACTAGACTATTTCTTCAATCACGAAACGAAGAATGGCCAACGCTTCCATTATACCTGGGAAGACCGCAAGGATTCGGGATTCCATTTGTGGGGGATTCAATTTGAGCAATTGGGGGCTTCGCTAGACACGCTAGGTGTTTCGCCTACGCGTGAAAACTTAAAAAATGCATCGGTTTACATTATTGTGGATCCGGATTCTCCAAAAGAAACAGCGAAACCGAATTACATGAATGCCCAAGCGGCCGATGAAATTGAAGCCTGGGTGAAAGCAGGTGGAAACTTAATTTTATTGGCCAACGATACAACCAATTGTGAGATACCCAATTTTAACATCTTGGCTCGTCGGTTTGGTATTGAATTCGTAGCCCCAAATTTAAACTTTGTTCAAGGCCGAAACTGGGAACAAGGAACCGTGTTAATCGAACCCGGCAACTTGATTTTTGATCCGATAAAAAAGGTGTACATCAAAGAAATCACCACCTTGAAGTTATCAGGTCCTGCGAAATCGATTGCGACATTACAAGGTTATCCGGTGATGGCCGTTGCACATGTTGGTAAGGGTAAAGTATTCGCTTTGGGTGATCCGTGGTTGTACAATGAGTACACAAATAACCGAAGAACACCGCTTGAATACGAGAATTTCTTGGCGGCGAAAAAACTCGCCGAATTCATGTTGCATTAATACAAAAGCCCGGTTTAGCCGGGCTTTTTTTATCAGTTTACTGGGCCTTTTTACGGCCATTCCGAACTAC
>JACCDG011224584.1_pt1 | contig 14023 bp, 10 predicted proteins | sample 7442471 | NCBI WGS metagenome assembly JACCDG01 (sample SAMN15323444, study PRJNA562643) | freshwater metagenome | isolation source: river surface water | place: USA:Blue River Watershed | collected 2017-08-17
CGTCGAAAGTAAACCCAATCTCATCTTCAGCTTCTTTGAATTTGATTTCTAATGATAAAAGCTTATGAATTGTCAAAAAGTCGGCATTCAGCTTTATCTTTCCATCTGTATAAGTATCAATTCGTTTAGAAATATTTTTGAGAACTTGCGTTGCTCGATTAGTAAATGCGCAAAAAACTACTTTAAGCTGCGAAAGTCCCGGAGTGGTAAATGCATTTACGATGACGGTCGTTTTGCCAGATCCGGCAGGTCCCAATAAAAGAAAGTTAGTTTGGTTCGGGTCGTTGAGGAAATTAGTTAATTTCACACATGCTTTGAGTTGTTCTTCTGTTAGTTCGGGGATTTTCTCTTTAGATTCTTCGACTTTTGCGGTTGGTTCTTCGACTTTTGCGGTGGGTTCTTCCATTTTAATTTTTGTTTAAATTTGAAATCAAATTTTAGTTTCAGACAAATTTTTATCTACTCTATATAAATGAGTCAACCAAACTCTATAACAGTTTGGCTACGGCCAGTTGGCGCTATACAGCCGTATGTTATCACAAATTGTGCAAATTGGCTAGTCAAATGCGGAAACTTTAAAAATTACAGCTGTGCTCGGCAACATCTCGACAATTTAGAGAGAACTTTCCCTAAGCAATTTGTGCATTTAATTTCCCTTTATCATGAAGCAAACGACTACAAAAGAGTCTGGGAACCTACTAACAGAAATGTAAATCAACTCTATTCGGCCACTGATGCTTATGGTTCTTGCTCTCAAAAATGGACAAAAAGCGAACGATTAGTTTAAAATGGCATATTTGACATAAAATATGTGTAACATATATATGTAGTTTAAATGACAATTGTCTCCGAAATAGACAACTTTAAAAAACTTCTGTCGAAGGCTGAGCTATTTGTTAAAACGCATAAACTTAGAATCTTTGCCGAAGAAGGAATGCCGATGGAAGTCGTGATTGGCAAATGTTGGCTAATTAAGAAAGATTCTATAATTGAGGTCGATAATTTCTTTCACATAGACGATTCTTATATAAGTTTTAATGGGGCAAAAAAAGAAATAAAGAAAAAATGTGTGATTAAATTGCTTAATATGAATAAAAGCGACATTACCTTTCTCAGCAAACCGGAACAATTTATCACAGGAAGAGAAATATCATCAGATAATTCCACAGAAGTTACGAAATTTTTAGAAATATTTGCGAAAAACGGGTTTGTCTGGTATGTTCTTTAAGAAGCTTCTTATAGTTCCATTCGGTATATAGTAAATCCTACAAGGATACAACTCAACCAAAAGTAGCTAATTTTTAAGATCGCTTCTAAAATAAATAAGGGAAGAATCATACGAAAAACGACAAACTCGAACTTTTCATTAAGCAAGAATACTCCTTTTTTTGTGAGTTGCTTGGCACAAACATAAACCGCTACCATAAAAATTGTTAAGTCAAAAAGATTTAAAGGTTCAGGTTTCGTGAAATACATTGAACTCACAAACATTTCGATGACCAAAGTATTTAAAAAGATAACAGCCACAGTTAAATTATCCATAGGTTCATGTCGCGATACTTTTGCGCCATAAAGCCAATAACATATGAAAAACAACATCTGCAATGAGAAACGAATATGATGAAGTATATCAGAGATACGTTTTGTATATAATCAAAATTTCAAAATTTGCATTTTAGGAGAAACATTAAACGACCTTTCTAATTCTTGGTTTTGTAATGAGTTTAGGAATATTTTCCGTCAAAATTGCTTTTGGGCTCACTTTCGAAACAGGATGCTCTTCCGTCTCATCCAGAACAATTTTTAGAGTCTTTGTTTTCCTCTTCGGTTTCTGTTCCACTTTCGTTTCGTCTTTTGTTTTTGTTTTCCTTGGTTTTGCAGTTTTAGTTTCTTCAGCAGTAAACAAATTTGTCTTTTTAGATTTCAAAGGAACATCTGCATTTGCTAATCTTTTTTGCAAAAGTTCTCGATTGAATCCTTTTTCTGCAACTAGCCAATCGATCAGCTGTTGTTTTTTTGTAGATTCGAATGGGGTAGCATTGCTGTTGATAATTTCAACATTTATTTTTTCATTATCTAATTTGGAAAATTCCGCAAATGCTTCCTTCTGCTCTTTCGTAAGATTAATAGTGAAATATTTAGCAAAAACGGTTTTCGGGCCGACATTCGGCGTTTTCGGACAATAATCAGTCCCCATAATGGCGGCAATCTTGCGAAAATTGTCTATCGTTGGTTCAGTTGTCCCTGAATTTTCTTTGATTTGTCTGAAAATATCTTCGAGCGTATATTCATAAATATGCTGTTTTACACTGCGATATAACTTTTTTGCACCAAATGCCAAGGGATCACTATCGCCAGAAAATACAGCGTCAGCCAAATCTTGTTGAACTAAATAACTCGCGATTTGTTCGCCTTCATAACCTTCTATGCCATTTACGTATGGAATATTCAGCAAATCAAGTATTTTTTTCAAATCATTAACTTGGTCGTTAGTAACAGTGAATGATCTTTTCTCGAGTTTGTTTATTTCTGTTTGATGTTTTTTCTCTTCTTGTTCTTGTGTTTCTGTCAAATCCCCAAAATCGATCGTTTTTGGTTTGTTAAATGCTTCCAAAGTCAAAGCTTGAATTTTCATTCTATTAACATCTTTATTTTGTCTGCGTTTATCGATTTCTGCTTGTTTGGCTGGATTGTGATGTTTATTGTCGGTTTTTGGACCTTCTTCCACATAGTCAAACACCCAAATTTGTTTAATTCCAGCGCGGTGCATTTGAAGAATCTGCGAAAGTGCGACTTGAATATGGGCCGTCGTATTACCGTTTCTATCCGTCAATTGGTTTACTTTCTCCATACCTAACAAAGCCTGATAAAGTTTCCAAAACGCATCGATTGCAATACGCTCGCCAGCCATGTCGATAATTTGGACCGTTCTGACATAATCGTAAGTTTCGCTAAACTTCTTTAGACCCATCTTTATATAAGAATACTAATAATTTCAAAGTTTAATTTTAAGACTGAAATGGAAATTTCGTATACCCCCAAAATAAGAGAATATTCTATAGAAAAATTCAACTTTTAGACATGATTAAACTAAAGGAAACTTTACATTATTAAATATAGCTGTAAAAAGTGAAAATAAACGTCAAAAAAAGTAACAGGCCAATGGAACCACACAGCATCGTTATTTCTAAGGAGTTAATGTTACAGAATCCCCAACCTCTCCAAGAACAGCCAACACAGGAACAGCCAACACAGGAGCAGCCAACACAGGAACAGCCAACACAGGAGCAGCCAACACAGGAACAACCAACACAGGAGCAGCCAAAGCCAGAAAAATCGAAGGAAAAACAACAAGTCGATGACGCACATAAATTTATGGAATTTTTGGCATCGGGGGAACAAGAAGAACCGCAACATCATGGTTGTTTTGCCAAAATAAAGGATCATCTCGAGCATTTTTCATTGGAGCATTGTATTTCTGGAGTTGATTTATATCTGACATATAACTTAAAAAAGGTATGTCTTTTTGGTTATCAAGCGACAAAATGGGGCATATTTTATGCTTCGAGTTTATTTTTATGTCTAAATTGGATATTTTCTATTATTGCATTAGCCATCGAATCGCGCAATCAAATTAAAACTACATTTTTCGTTCTGAATATTTTGACTTTTTGGCTATTATGTTTTTCGTATATGATTAAATCGAGATATCAGCGAATTTTTGAAACGAAAAAAACATTCGGTGAGGAAAAGCTAATAGCGCTATCTTTTGTTGCATCAGTTATAACAGGTTATTTCGCGAGAGAATACATTAGCGAAACATTCGGCAAACTTGTGTTTTGGTCACATATGTCAACTTCGGTTATTGTTCTTTCCGCGGGAGCTAATCTTATTTTACGTGTGATATATAACTAAAATTTATTCTTCATCAGAGGATTCAGAATCGCTTTGTTCTTTATGTAACTCAACGCTCGACATGGAAGCATTTTTATAAAATATACCCATAATATGATCTTCGCACCCCCATATAAGTTTGCCGTGATATGGATAATATGTGTAATCCATTTTTTTGGGCAAAAAGAATTCTTCATATTCATCGTCCAAAACATCAATTTCTACACAACCTTCTATTTTTTGGCTCGCGAGTTGTGATAAATTGATCCCAAAATCCAGTTTCAAATGATTGTTCATAATAATGCCCTTTTCGTTGGCAGCCAAAATATAAGCATTATACGTATTAATGCCGGACATTTCTCCGATTCTCAAAAGATAATACTGTAAACCCGCTTGTTCGCAATAGTCGGCATCGGCAAGCCAAAACCCTTTCAAAAGTTTGACTTTTGGAGTTGTCCAAAGCAAAATTAGAATAATTACAAAAATACACATGATAACCAACAGAATAGTATCATTCGGTATTTTATCTAGTAATTTTCTATTTTGTCCAGACATCTAAAATACCGATCGTTGCTATATTCATAAAACGATATAAAAAATGACCCCCTATTATTTATATGATCTTTGTTTTATTTTGAAAATGTCAACAGAATCAAAAATACGAAGAGGGTTTGACGAAACATCTTCTGTTCCTATTCCTCAACGCAGTCCTCTCGAGGTTAGCCAAAAAGGAGCTAATGACAAAATAAATACTATGTTAAAATTTAGCGAAAACTTGATTTTGCAGAATATCAAAATGAAAAAGATTATTGTGGATTTGGCGGAACGAATAAACAAACTTGAATCTGTAGTGTTGGGTGGGAAATTACAAAAAACCATAGAAGAAATTGTTGGAAAACGAGATAAAACGCGTGGAATATTTACTAACACTAAAGTTCCGAGTGTCCTCGAACCACCAATTGCTCCTATTAATGAAACAAAACAAGCGAGTTTTGCTGAACATGTCAAAGCTATCAGTGCGATTCAACAAACAAAAACACCCGGACAAGAATCGGCACAAAATCTCATGGAAGCACTTCAATCTCATCAAATGTTAACTACTCCAGAAGTTAATCTCATTTTGAAAGAAAAAAAGCAAGAGGATTCCGACAACGATTCAACCAATAGTGGAATTCATGGAGCCGCAAGTGTGGATAGTCTACCAAGCGAAGCAAGCGCTACAAGCACCAATAGCAGTTTCATCGTCATAGAATCTTTCAAAGGTCCACAAAACGAACCTCAACATCAAGAACCTCAGAAAAATGAACCTCAGAAAAATGAACAACCACAAAACGAACCGCAACAAGAACGCACAATAACGGAAAATAAGAACACTATTGATGTGACTAGTGGCGATATTATTCTTGAACTTGAGCCTATTGAAAATACGGAACAAAAAGACCCACAACATTCCGAAGTAACTACACAACCAACAGAAATGCAGAACTTGGCACCGACAGAAACACAGAACACATCAACTGTGGAACCGTCAAAACAAGAAGAACATAACCCTTTAGTCGCTTCTAGCCGTAGGAGAAAGAAAAAAACATAAATGTCAGAGCAGATTGGAGGAGAGGTTTAACCACTTAAAATTAAGTTTAACTTATAACATTTATTTTTTATACAGTCGAATATTTCTATCATCTTAAAATGGAAAACATACTTTTTAATGCGCAGAATGCAGTCAATGAAGAAATAAAGAAACATAAAGATGATGCTCATGGCCTTGCTCTACTCTCTACTTTAGCCACCGACAAACTAAAGGAACAACTCAACATCACTGTGGAATGCAAAACTAAAGATAATATGCGTATGATTGCCGATGATATTCTTAATAATATTCTGAAATCAATCGCGAACAAAGCATATCTTAGAAGTTGTAAAAAAAATGACTTGTTTCTCGAAAGTTATTTTGGATATAAAAATTTAGAAAATACAAATGGATTTCCATCATCTCCTAGCCTTTTCTTAAACGATTCGTCTGTTCTTGTCGACATTATCATTTATGACAATTCAACAACCGCAGACAAATCCGACGAAAGAGACATGATTGTGTATCAAATTTACCGCAAACAGCAGTCGAACATGTGCACATTAACTTTCAAAACGAAAGATTCAAATGACATAGAAAAAACGCTGATAACACTATCCAACTTAGGTCGAGATTTGGAAAATTTCTAAGTTTGTAACATTCAAATATCATTTTTTAATTCTGTTTCAATAGCGTTAAACAGTTCACTAAACATTACATGTATGTTCTGAAAATCTGCCAAAGTCGGATTCTTCATTTTTTCTTTTGCTAAAAGTATTTTTTCTTCCAACAACAAGCGGCACTTAGTCGTTCTTGAATGTATCTTATTTTTTTGAACTGTTAAATCTTCCATTTGTTTTTTCGTTAGTTCGATGGTCTGTTTCAATTCATTCCAATCTTTTATGTCTTTTGCTTGTGCCAATAAATGCGAATCATCATTAATTTTCTTCAGAATAGATTCGTATTGCGCTTTGAGGTCTTCATATTTTTGTTCGTCTTCCTTTTTCTGCTGATTAATTTCATTTACAACGCCTTCTAACTCTCTATCTGCCGATGGAACTCGTTCGATTCTTGGGACTGGACTGGCAGCAGGCGCTGGACTCGAAGTATGAGGACCACCATTTAAAGGTAATCCAGAATTCTTGGCTTCGTGCAATTTGTTTTGTAATGTTTGAAGTTGTCTATTAAGAATTTGTCTATCATTATTCAACTGCGCCAACTGCGACTGGAATTTTTTATTTGCCAAATTTAGTTCTTTTTGTAGGGTTTCGGCCTTCGATTTGTGATGTGACAAATCTGCATTTGTTTTATTTTCCATATCTTTCAGGAACTTTTCGCTTTCTACACGTATTGCCGCAAACTTTTTTTCATAATCAAATTTAATGTTTTCTAATTTCCTTTCGCAGGCATTCGTTATTTCAGCTATTTGCATATTGGCTTCGGTTTTAATCTTTAGAATACTTTCGTCGCATTCGGCACGCATTTCGTTGATTTTTTGGTCTGACTGTGCCTGAATTTTCTTTAATCGTTCTTCGTAATATTCATTAAGTTTCGTCGCCGTAGTTAAAATTCGTGTATTTTCGAATTCTTCTTGTTTTTGTTGGAATTCAAGTTGTTGTTTTTTGATTTCTTCCATTTTCTCTTTTTCTTTTTCTGCAAGGAGGCGTTCACGCTCTTCGATGAGTTTCTTTTGTTCCTCTTCCTTTTGCGCCACGATTTTGGCATGTTCTTCGCCCAACAGTTGCTTCTGTTCTTGGAGTTTTTGTTCCCATGATTTATCACGATCAAGCAGAAGTTGTTCGTTCGATTTAATTTGTTCTCTCGTTGCTGCATCATCTTCCGATGACAAGCGTCCACTCGATAATTTTTTCCTCAACATTTCCAATTCATTGCGTAGACTGTTTATTATTTTGTCATTCGGGTCTTCATTGACTTTAACTGTATTCACGATAAACTTAGCGCTCGAGGCAAATCGCAAAGTCGATAAAGATTCAGCGTAATTTTTTGCGCTCGGCGAAATTGTTGCTATAACATGCGTAATGGAATTGCCTCCAAGACTGTCTTTGAGGATCCATGTCAATTTACTATCGCGGAAATTTACGACTTCTTCTTGCGGCGGGGGCGGGGAATTTGGTTTGGGGGGAACGCTCGAAGAACGGCCAATTTTACTAAATGAAGACTGCCGTGCTGGCAGTTTTTTAGGCTCGACTTTTTTGCTTTCTGATTTCGCTGCCAATTTCATAATAACTAGACCCAAAGTTGATAAAGATTTGTTAATGTAAACCATTTCTTGAAAATTGATGCCTTCGACTTGGCTTTGATTTGCCTTTTCGGAACCCGCCAAATCGACCAAATTTATTTTTGAGGTGACCTCGCGTGGTTTGCCCAACGTGGGATCAGAGATAATTTGTGTAAAGTAAAGTGTCAAAATGGCATGTGATCGACTGCTTCTTGCGTTCATATTCGTCGAAGCCGTCGCACGCAGACCATTTCCACGTTCAATTAGGGCACTAATCATCGCATAATTATTGACCGCTATTTTCGATAACCCTTCAACGTAGGGCCCCAATTCGTTATGATTCCTAACTTTTAAGTCAACATTTTTAGCATTAAGGAGATCTCTGACTGTTTCGGCGTAGATTTCTAGATAAGAAAGTTCCAAGCGATATTCAAATTGGCAGTTGTTTTTCTCTAAACCATTATGTGATGGCTGTCTAGTAAACAGTTCATTGCAAATTCTAGGGATTAAACCATAATTATTTTCGGCGCCCATCATCGTAAAAGTTTTTCCTGATCCAGTTTGACCATAAGCAAAAACGCAAGTATTATAGCCTTTATAAGCATCCAGCAAAACCTTTTCACCAATCACATCAAAAACTTCATTTTGTTGGCAATTGACATCAAACGCGCTGTCGAACTCAAATACCTTCTTTTCACGATTTTCCGGATTTTTAATAGTAATATGCGTCCTATCGACTTCAACCGCTTTATCAGTATTTGATTCGCGATTATCAAAGGGTCGCACCCTTACCATTACTCTAACTTGTGCCGCTTCTTGCATTTTTAAACGTATTATTTATGTTTATATTTATATATAAGACACAATATTTCGCTCAAAAATAAACTTTAATAAAACTAAATTACTGTTTTACGATCAATTTACATTGAACAACGCTTAAAATGGTGAGTATCCAACCCGTGTGTGATTTAGCGATGGGGTTTGATAATTGTCGCCGTTCGAGTAGGCCGCGATATCATAGGCCACTTTTACGGTCAAATCCAGATGCGCCACTTTTAGATATGAAAAGATTATTTGGCATAGAAGGAGTAGGTTTTGGTGCGAATACCGAAATACCTGATCAAAGACTCAATGACCTTTTTAAAAAAATACCAGCTCGCATGGCATTACAAGGTGCAATAATTGAATTTATGTTTGATCATCCAACAAATTTTTCATTTGGATGTGCCGCAAATGAAATGCGAGTTTGTGCCGATGTTACTTTTAAAACCGGAGCCTTAAATGCAACGGCTTTTCGCATTAGCGTGCTAGATAGCACACGTGTGAAATTTTCCAGAGATAGTGATTCCGCACCATTGTTTGTGATCAATGGTATTTTCTATTGTCAAGGGCCAAGTTTGACGGGCGGAATAAACAGTGACATTTTTCGTTTGGCAAGTGGATCGAATGGAGGTGAACCTATCGATTTAGACAACACAAATTTTTATGATTTTTTGCGTCGATTTTATACTTTGTCTTCCGTCGGATCCGGCTGGCCACTTTGCACTATTAGTGGAATTTGGCAATCATTGGGAAGTTGTCGTGTTCCGTTAGCCAGGCCCATTATGGTTTTTGTTCGTCCTGGCAATGGGTTAACACGTATGTTACAAATTCTATCTGACAAAAAAGAAATGGCCAAATGTTGCATGGGACTCAATGAAATCTCTGATAAACCATATTGTGATGCTCTTGCAGTTTCTAAATACTCCCAATATTGCGATCTATTTATGAAAAGCTTCTGTGTTGACCATCCCGATGATGAATTTTGTGGTTGTTATGATGAAAACGTTTATAAAGAATTTCAAGCATTACCCGCGGAACTCAAAACTGCAAAATATGAGCCTATTCTCAAAGCGAACCCACGTTGTTGGGTAAAGGGTTGCACAACTGGATATATTCCTTATAATTATCGTGATCAAGGTGGCTGTAAAATAACCATTTGTGATCTCAATCAAACTATTGTGGGAGAGAATTATGTCAAAAATGTGAGCGGTGAAATAATGTGCGATGGTGGTGTCCCCATAACAAAACCAACTACGAATCCACCCGCAACTAATTTACCGCCTTCAAATCCACCGCCTTCAAATCCACCGCCTTCAAATTTACCGCCTTCAAATTTACCGCCAACTACAGTTCCGCCTTCAAATTTACCGCCAAATACAGTTCCGCCTTCAAATCCACCGACGACATATTCAAAAGAAGAAACCTCTCTTCCTTGGATTTGGATTCTATTCATTATTTTAATTATACTTTTCGTTGCTCTTGGAATTGTGATATCGTTGAAGAAAAAAATTAAAGTGGAAGAAAATGCCATGCAACAGACATCGTAAACAAAAACGGCAAAAAATATGTTATTTTTTTGCAAGTTTCAGGTCACATCTCAAATGTAAATGTATCACAAATAGCCACTCGAAAAGTCGCGCGGCAGCTCATAATACGGCAACATTCGTGAGGATCCCGAAACTCAGAAACTTTTGGGCAATTCGATTCATTCGGCTCTCCTTTCCAATACTCGACACGAACGGTCCCGTATTAAAAAGCACGCTCCTTAATGAAGAATACCTCCCAAAAGAAAACAACACATTTTGCGGAAATTTTTATTTTGTTTTTAATACTTTACTAAGTGATTATTTCGCTAAATTCTCATTGCTAAAGGCTCAAAACTGTTCTACGGATATGATTTACTTCTTTCCCTTGCCTCGCTTCTTGCCTTTCTTGGGGCTTTTGCTTCGTCCTCGTCCTTTCTTTGGCATGTCGATTTCTGTTGTCTTGTTATATCATATCACAGATAAAACTAAGAAAAATAAAAAATAATTATTGGCTCCTTTCAACAACATTCTAAATCTTAATCTTAGAATAAGTATGTTAGAGCAAAAAATGTCCGAACTCAAACTCATAGATACGTATGAAGTTGACCTATGTTCCACAGAACCAATAGAAATTGCTAAATTTTCCGCCAAAAAAACTTTCATCGACAATTCCGAAGTCAAAGCGGGACAATACATTTTTTTAAAACATCAAGGAAAAGCAAATGACGATAATGGCATTTATTACGTGCAAAATGAACAAACTATAACAAAAGTGCTTGTTGACGCAAATGCGTATATGGTTCATATTATGGAAGGCCAAAAAAACCGACATGCCGTATTTTTGTGGTCAAAAGGCGTAATCCGAAGGCTTGATTTAAACACGGAAAAACTCGCAGCAGGCAACTTTTTGACGAAACAAGGCGAAGAACTTGTTGCTGATATTCCAATACCTAGCGGTTCTATAGTAGGAACTAGCGAACCCCAAGCACTCAAAAATAAAACTATCGACATCAAACAAAACACATTTTTGAATCTGAACGAAGATGTTTTTCCCAAGATTTCTGGCGCTAAAATCGATGGCGATATTAAGGGTAGAGCATCAAATTTAAACGGCTTATTGGAAGTCGCCAATGGCGGCACTGGTTCTTGTGTGTTGCACGTCAATAGATTTCTCGTCGGCAATGGTAATGGACCAGTCACTACCACCAAAACAGTGCCGGAAGGCGATGTAGTAGGCACAACCGATACTCAAAATTTAACAAACAAAATTATAAGTGGACAATTAAACACTATTCAAGGCATTTCAGGCGAATCAATCGTATCTCTAGAGGGCAAAAAAGTCGTCGGGGACATCAATGGTAGAGCGGAAAATATCAATGGTGTGGTAGATGTCAAACATGGTGGGACGGGACTAAATAGTTTGCCAGCGAATGCCGTCTTAATTTCTGGTCTCGAAAATGCATCAACTTTGACAACGAAACCAGCCCCACAGTCATCTTTCGTCGGGCAGGACGACAAACAAATACTAACTAATAAAACGATTTCTGCATTACAAAATAAAATAGTTGATCTAGGAGATGACAACATCAAAGGCATTTCTGGTTCCAAATTAACTTCGGATATTCCTTTCAAGGCGGCAGGTTTGACTTGTATTTTGCCAGTCCAAAATGGAGGCACTGGATTGCCCGCTTTCGAACCCAACACATTTTTATCTTCTGGCCATTCCTTAGAATTACAAACGATTAAAAAGGTGCCTCTGGGCGATGTTGTCGGCACATCAGATGCTCAACAGCTAACTAATAAAACTATCGATGCCGCCCTAAATTCTATAAAAAACATTTCGGATGCGCATGTTGCATGGCTTTCCGGCACAAAAATACGCGGAAATATCAATGGTGCGGCAGAAGCCATAAATGGAACTAATGACGTTTCGCATGGAGGAACTGGTAGGCAAAATTTACCATTAGATTGCGTTTTGATTGGTAATGCAACATCAAGCATAAAATGCGAGATGAAAGCCCCCAAAACAGCATTTGTAGGTGTGGACGACGAACAACGGCTCACCAAGAAAACCATTGACGCCAGAGAAAACAACATCACTGGTATTAATTCTTCCAACATTAGTTCTATTAGTGGTGCGTGCATTCAATCTGATATACAACATTGCGCAAAAAATGTGACTGGTGTAGTTGATGCCCGGCATGGTGGAACAGGTTTATCGAAATTTGAAGCGAGACGTTTCCTAACTACTTCGGAAGACCCATTAGTTTTGGCTACTTTAAAACAAGTGCCTAGTGGTGACATCGTAGGAACTACTGATATGCAAATTTTAAAGAGTAAGATTATCGATGCAGAAATGAATAGTATAACAAACATCGGAGGTGAACATATCAAAAGTATACCTGGTGATAAAATCGTGGGTGATATTCCAGGTGGTGCGGCATATGTTCATAAAACAGTTGACATTAAAAACGGAGGAACAGGTTTGACCAAGCTACCAAAAGGTCATACAATTATTGGTATTGAAGATGGCAGTAAATGCGAAACAAAACCGACACCATTAAGTGCTTTTGTAGGAACTACAGACGAACAGACGTTAGTTTCTAAAACAATAGATGCCAAACAAAATACTCTTTTAAATATCGACGACAAAAGTATTCTTGCCCTGAGTGGTTCTAAGATTATTGGTGATATTACTTCTAATGCAGCATCAATTAACGGTTTACTGGATGTAACGCACGGTGGAACAGGTCTAAAAACATTACCTCTGGATGAAGTTTTGATAGGTAATGCTAACAAACTTAAGTTTAAAAAAGCACCGGAAAGTGAATTTGTAGGCACTAGTGATCATCAAAACATAACAAACAAGATCATCGACTGCCAAAAAAATGCGCTTTTGAATATCTCAGGCGAAAGTATTTTGAATATCCCGGGTGCAAAAGTTCAAGGCAATATTCCTGGCAATGCTGCCGGAATTTACGGTGTTTTGGATATTTCGAACGGTGGAACCGGCTTAAAATCTATGCCTAGTGGGTTTTTCTTAACTAGCGCAATAGATAAAGTAGCAACTATTCTTAAAGTTCCAAAAGGAGAAATATGCGGCACCGAAGAACCGCAAGCGTTAATCAACAAAACCATCAACGCCGATGTAAATAAAATCGAAAATTTGACTGACAAAAATATCGTGCAAGTCAATGGTTCCAAAGTGACTGGTGATATAAATGGTTGTGCCAAAAGTGTTCATGGTGTGGTCGGAATAGCAAACGGAGGAACAGGCGGAAAAACAATCGAAGAAGCTCGACAAAATTTAGGCATTGCAGCTAGCGGGAACAACAAAGACATAAAATCTTTGGAAAATATCGAACATATCAGTTTCAAAACTAAAAGCACTAATAGTATAAAAATTTGTGTGCCTTCATATGCTGCAGATTGGTCTCTTTTTCTACCGGCATGCGATGGACCAGAAGGCCACGTTTTGTCAACTAATGGGTTTGGTATGACAGAATGGTCGCCAGCTGTCCCCTGTTTTTCGAAAGTTGGATATGTTGATGCTCAATATGGTCTGCAAAAAGGCCGATGCCGCCAGACAATAAGAGAAGTCGTTGAAAAAGAATATCCCTTTATTCAAATTGCGCCAGGTAAATATCGCGAAACTTGCTTTTTACGCGGACACATAAAAGGCTTATCGCAAAAAGAAGTTGTCTTGAGTGGCCATTTTGTAATTTGCAAAGGTAGCATTATCGAAAATGTCACGTTCGAAAAAAGCAAACTCGTGATCGAAAATGATTGCAAATTAATTGACTGCCGATTTTCTATGGAACTAGAAGAAAAAGTCGATCTGAATGGTCAAACAGATAATATGAAACTACAAATTCATACACTACTAGACACGATGAATTCATTGATTAGTTGCGGCAAAAAAACAGAATTTCTGCGCTGTCTTTTCTATGGTCCGCCTGCGATTGGTTCATA
>JACCDG010171443.1_pt1 | contig 14020 bp, 30 predicted proteins | sample 7442471 | NCBI WGS metagenome assembly JACCDG01 (sample SAMN15323444, study PRJNA562643) | freshwater metagenome | isolation source: river surface water | place: USA:Blue River Watershed | collected 2017-08-17
GGGCAAACCTAAGAAAACACGGCAGGGAAATGGAAAACATTCCTTGCCTAATCACGGTCGTAAATTGACCCGTGGGCAGGGACGGTAAGATCTAAACGTAGCTGCAGACGTGCGATGTCTGAAGGTGGTTTTTGGCGCGGAGTCAAGCAAGAAACCATTGCTGGCATTGGCGTTGCAGCAACTGTGGCTTTGGCATCAGGCATCTTCTATTTGGTGTACACAGTCCCGACCAAACTTGATGATGTTCTTCAAAATCAAGTCAAATTTGAAGAAAAGATTGGAAAGATGGATGATCGTATCCTTGATCACGAGCAACGGTTGATAAAGCTGGAGATCAAGCAATAAGCTGGTAGTAGACATTCGTCTTTTATGGATCCCACCACGACTGCTGCCATCGCCATTGCTGTGGCTGCCATCTCTGAAGGACTCAGCCTGTACCCGAAGATCCGTGCAAACGGAATCATCCAACTGATCCTGATGGTGGCACGGACGCTTTTCCCAAAGCGTTGATGGCGTCAAGAGTCACGGCGATTCACACTCGAAACTTCAAATTGATTCAAGGAGGTCGTCGTGACTCAGAACCGCCTTCGTCTTGTTGATCTGTTCAAGTATTACAAGGAACTGCCGCATCAAACGGCGGCAATCTTTGAATTGGAATCTGCCATCCTCAAAGCCAAGCCGGGGATCTTGAATCGCGATCAGATCTGGTTCAAGACGTGGAGTCAGGCTGGCAAGCAGGACAGATTTGACAACAACTGGGATGGTGTCTGCGCTGCTGCCAAAAAGGCTGGCGCAAAGTATCCCGAACTTGTTGCTGCTCAGTGGGCGCTGGAGTCCGGCTACGGCAAGCACGTATCAGGTGAGAACAATTTCTTTGGCCTGAAAGGTTCTGGCAGCACACGGAATACCAAGGAATACATCAACGGGCAGTGGATCACGATTCAGGACACGTTCCTTGACTTCCCCGATCTTGAGACGTGTGTGTATTACCTCGTCGAGCGGTGGTACAAGGACTATCACGTCTACAAGGGCTGCAACAATGCGTCTGATCGCGAGGCCGCTGCACGTTGGCTCGTGAATGACGGTTACGCCACTGACCCCACCTACGCCGACAAGCTGATCAAGCTGATGAATCAGCATGTGCAGGGCAAACCGGCAAACGATAAGTTCACGCCTGACAAGCCGTTCAACTTCAAAGTGACGCCAAACATCACCTACGGCGAACTGGCATTGTTTGATGAGAAGCGCCGCTTTCAGGTACAAGCACAGTGCGACACCGCGATTGAATTGTGCAAATACCTTGAGAAGGTGCGCAGTCATTTCGGCAACAAGCCAATTGTGATCACCTCTGGCTACAGGCCACCGGCTGTCAACAAGCAAGTGGGTGGTGCCACTAACAGCGAACACTTGTACAACATGACTGGTGTTGGTGCAGTTGACTTTTACGTCAAGGACGTGGACATCTACGAAGTGCAAGAGTACTGTGATCAGACCTGGCCGTACTCCTTGGGATACGGTGCAACCAAGGGATTCGTGCATCTCGGAATGCGGCTGGGTCGTCCTCGTATTCGTTGGGATTATTGAGTGTCTGTTCTTTGCGACTGGCAGATCCGCTCTCTGTGTGAAGGCGGCGGCATGATCGTGCCGTTCGATTTGGAACTGCTCAACCCCGCATCAATTGACGTGCTGCTGGGCGACAACCTGATGATCGAGTCGCCGGTTGATACGACGATGCAGTTGCACAGCCTGCAGGGCTACACCGCGCAGGATCCTTACTGGCTGCGTCCTGGTGAGTTTGTGCTGGCTGAAACCCGCGAGACCTTTGACATTCCTGAACACATGAGCGGCCAGTTCGCACTGAAAAGCAGCAGGGCAAGGGAAGGTTATTCCCACATGCTGGCCGGCTGGATCGATCCGGGTTGGCATGGCTCCAAGCTAACGCTGGAACTGCAGAACGCACGCAAAATGCATTCACTGCCGTTGTATCCGGGACTCAAAATTGGACAGATAATTTTCTTTGAAATGAGTGAGAAACCACTCAAAAGTTATGCCGAAGTTGGGCATTACAACAACGACACCAAAGTATCAGCCTCTAAGGTAAATCCCTGAACTGGTACATCCAATACCAGATCGCAATTTCTCGATCTTGTGTATAAAAATCTTGCTCTCTATACCAAAGCGTCCATTCTGTTGATCCTTTGGATCCATTGCAGCGCAGGCATGCTGGCACTAGGTTCTCTATCACAGTTTGCCCGCCGCGATGACGTGGGATGATGTGATCTAACGACTGCGCAGGCTCATTGCAATAAGCACATTTACCGCAGAAAGCATCAAAAATTTTTAACCTAAATCGCGCCCTTGTTTCTCTCTTTGGAATCAGACTGGTTTCGTCGATCCAAGAGTGCATGGCGCTCTCCCGTTTGAAGGAATCGTAGGAACATTTGCAGTCGAAAGGAAGAAGAAAAACAGTGACTCCTCCGTCTTTTTCGCGTGACGGCCATGGTGCCGTCTGGATACGCTTTGGTGTCGGCGGCTATTGGCGTGCGTGGTTTCTAAAGCAAAGTACGGTGTTCTACCTTCCTACCTGCTTTGATACGGAGAGTATGGCAGTATCTGCTGCTCACTCCGCTTATGGAATGGCATCCGATTGAACGCACTCAGGAGAGTCAGTTCTCCGAGGTGGCCACAGCCAAGATGCTTGAGGAATGGCTGAAGCAGGGAGATATCAAAGGGATATACAACGCAGCACTGCTGCTGAACACGATGCTGCATCAGCAGCGGACGATCACAAAATGGCTAGCTGGTGAAGCGGCTCGTAACCTTGGTCGCCCCGACCTTGAGGATGACATCCTCCAGAAGTCAATCATTCAGTCGGGGTAGGCACCATCTGGGCAAGCAGGTGTTCGATGTAAATTTCAGCCTGCCAGAAGTCATCCGAGTAACGACACAAGCCACCGGCGCAGCTTCTGTAAAGGATGTACGGACCGTCCTCCAGTACGTCGATATACGCTCCATTCCGCTTCGAGATTACCTGCGAAACGCGCCAGTTCCGATGAATACTCATCGTCGTCCTCGTCGTCATCGTCGTACTCTTCATCATCGGGAGTTGCTTCGACAATTTCAAGTAGACGCAATGCCCAACATTTGAGGTCTGCAATACCTTCACGGCAGCGCATCAAGTTATCAGACGGCATCTCACCGTTCTGCATGATCTTGGCGCAGGCGTTATCAACCCATTCCTGATGCGAATCGCACATCCAGAGCAGGATCCTGATATGGCCTTCCGTGAACTCAAAGTCAGCGTTTGGGGCGGCCATGACGGGAACCCATCTCCCTGAACGGTAGCGGGGTAGACGATCTGACGCCTTCATCAACCTTTGAAGTACTTGGTGAACAGGCCGGTGTAGAGGCTGTGCATCTTGTGGCTAGGCTTGTCCCGACCGTCAATGACGTACAGCGCATCGAGGATGTACTGGCGATTGTCCATTACCTCGAAGTCCTCAGCGCCAGGCTTTTGCGGTTGCGTTTCAAGCAAAGATGCGCACAACAATGCCATCTTTTTTGTGCTGAATTTGCCTTTCATCAGTCGTCGATTTCAACAGTGAGTTGCGCGTAATAACGCTTACGGGCGTAAGCCAACATCAATTCACGATCAATTGATGGATTCTTGTGAATCGGTGGAGGTGGAGGCACAAGCGGCCTGAATTTGTCAGGCACGTATGCCCTGTTGTTCAGCATGGATCAAGTCTTCGGAGGAGCAGAAATGATTTTGCGGCCTTCTCCGATGTCAATTCGGGTGGCACCCGGATGCCGATTTTGAAGGATCCGCTCCGCGTCCTTTTTGTTGATAGCACGCAAGCAACCGCGCAACCGACGCTCGCCAGGCATAACCAGTTCATAGTCGAACATACGTGCATTGGGTGCAACGCAATAGGAGATGCCTGGTCCGCGATTCGGCTCGACATGCTCAGGAAACAGAGCAGTGAAGTCCATCAGAACACTGGAACGTCGTTCACTCCAGCTTCAGGCTTCTTCGCCCAGACGGTTCCACTGGTGTATTCAGTGCCGGTGGTGGAGCAGCGATCCCAGGCCGAAATGGCCAGTTTGATCACGGTCTTGCCGCCGTAGCCTTCTTCACCCGGATGGGCGGTGAGGTACTCGGCCAGCTTCATGGCCTCCGATAGTTCCAACTCAATGGTGCCGGTCTTGTCAGGAGCTTTGTCGCTCTTTTTTTGTTTCACCTGGAACAGTGAAAACTTGGCGTCAAACGCCGATTCAAAGTTGCTCATCTTGAAACTCAAGGATTGCGTAGTGAGATTTGATGATCTCGTTGGCGAGAGAAGAAACAGTGACCCGTGAAGCAGTGTTGTAACGCAGCGCGACTTCACGCTCCATCAGTTGCAATGCTTCCGGGTCAAGAAGTACTTGCACCCGCATTTTGTTTCCTGCGGGAGTAGCCATCACTGCTTCAGGTCGGGTTTACTGCCCAATTCATCAATGCAGCTCTGGAGCTGATCGACGGACATTTGCGCAAGCTTACTGCCGCTTTCATCAAGATCCCACTTGGTGGCCTTGTCCGCGATCCAAGCGATTTGCTGGGTGCGGTCAAGTTTGCGTTGGATCAGATCAACGCAGTTGTCAATAAGACCTTGCTTGATGTTGGCTTCGCTGTCGGCTGACGGCGCTGATGCATTTGCATCATTTGCAGGCTTGGCGATGCGTTTGCCCGTTGCCTTGGGCGCAGGCTTCGGTGCGTCCTGCTGCAGTTGAATCTCAGGTTGAGTCTCAACTGATTCAGCAGAGGCAGCCACCTCTTCCCTTGCCCACAACTCAAACGCCAACGAGAAGAACGCAGCGGCTGCAGAACAGATACCTCGACGGTGAGAATCTGTGAAGTTGCGGGCGCTGATCTTGTCGCAGGGGATGGCGTTGTTGCGTGCATCCGTGATCGGGAACGGCCAGATCGGTGTGCTGCAGTTGCCATTGACAAACTGAATGCACAGATAGCCGGTGCCATCAGGCGCACGGTGAACGAAGCAGGAGTCGTCGGCGGCGATCAGTTCAGGCAACCAGCCATTGGCGTGCTGGTTGATCAACTGCATCACCTTCGCCCAGGCAACGTAGTCGGCGGCGTAGGAGCCAGTCCCTTTCTGCTTGACGTCAGAAAGAGTGATGACTCCCGCCAGTTGGGGATAGACGGGAGTGCTGGTCATCAGGCGTTGGCCTCGACCTCTTCAATGCCCTGCTCCAGGATCTGACGCATGGCGACAGCGGCGGGCAGGTTGTGCTTCTTGGCGGCGGCCTTGATGCGGATGTAGAGGTCAGGATCGATCTGAAGCATCACGGTCTTCAGGGTCGAAGCTTTGGCGGTCAGTTGAATGGCCATGAGAAATGGCGTGAGTACCTGAACACCATACCCACATTTTGGCGTTCGGGGCGAGTCTCAAAAAAGTTCGTTGAGAATGTGCTTTGTATTACAAAAGCATGCTTGACGAATACGTTTGAGCGTATTACGTTCGCTGCGCCATGCACTACAAACGTCGTACAACCGCATGCCAACACTGACCATTCGTATTACAGACGAAATGATGTCCTGGGTGGAGTCCAGGGTGCAGCCATTCCACCAAAAGTCAGACGTAGTAAGGAGTTTGATCGCTTCGGCCATGAATTCGCTTGACACGCCTGCTACGCTGGCGGAGCGAGCGGAAGCGAGCGTAGCCTCTACTTCTTCTTCTAGTATTGTTATTGATTTAGAAGAAGAATTTAACTCTAATAATATAAAGAGTAAGGCTGTTAATTCGCTAACGAAAACGAAAAAAACGTCTCGTAAGCGTCCTGAGTACAGCGCGGAATTCGATCAGTTCTGGCGCCTCTACCAGTCCGCTCCTGACCGCGTGTCCTCCCAGACCAAGCCAAAGGCGTACGAGGAGTGGAAGGCGATCACCAAGGAGGATGGCGCTGAGAGGCTCCTAGAAGCCGCTAGAAGGGCGATTGAGGAGCAGAAGCGCAAGAAGAGTGCTGACGAGTTCGTGGGGAGCCTTCCTGACCTGTTTCGCTGGCTTCGGGATGGCAAGTACGAGGTCTACCTGGAGGAACACAAACCGCAGCGCGCTGGTCGGTGGTGGGACGAAGAGAACCGCTGCTGGGTTGAGGACTGATCCTTGTTCACTTATCTCACCTGAGTCTCACGATGAAACTGTTCGCACCTGAGCATGCCGGCAAGCACGTCTGGCAGGTTGCCGATGCCAAGACCCGCTCTGTCAGCTACACGGCCAACAACAGCACCTCACCTCCGCCTGACGCCGTCCACGGCCACCCGCTCGGCAAGTACGACAGCGACGGCCTGTACTGGACGTTTGTGCCGATGGCCGGCGAGGAAGATCCCAGATCCCCACGTTCTGGCCGCTTCAGCAAACACCCCTTGGCCGAAGAGGAGCAGCGCAGGGCTGTCAAGGAAAAAGTCTGGGGTCGCCTGGACTCGTTTGGTTCTTACAAAGAAACGGAGTTTTGATGATGTCTCGTCTTAAAAGATTTACCGAGATTGATGCAATCAAGGCTTTAAAAAAAGGTTTTGAATCTGGCCGTTGGACGCTCGCTGATCTCGACAAGGCGCCGCCAGGCACTGCCATGAACCTTGCTGAGTTCCGCCGTCATCCCATGGCTGCAAACTTCAAGGGTGAATTTCCCGCTTATCGAAACCTGTTGCGTGAGTGTAGTGATTCGGAAGACATTCCTGAGGATGATTTTATCCTGTGATCTTCGTTACCATCCCAGAAAGCAGTAGTGACTTCGTGCCTCTGCAGCGTCTGCCACTTATACAGCGCAATCCTGTAGGGCAGCCGCGCTACTACTGGAACGAACGTCGCCCTGATCTGCGCTACAGCAGCATCACCTCGATCCTGTCTGCTACGCAATCAGAAGCCACGAAGATGGCACTGCGCCGCTGGAAGGCGAAGATCATCGCGGAAGGTGGTGATCCTGATGAAACCCGTGATCAAGCTGCGAAGCGTGGATCCCAAATCCATGACTGGTTTGAGCAATTCTTAAATCGAGAATCACCTGAGACTCCTGAACACATTGCTCCTTGGTGCAAGAACATCATCAAGGCTCCGCTTTGGAAACACCTCGATCACGTCGTCTGCACGGAGCATCAGGTTTGCAGCGATGAAGGCATCGTACCCTTCGCCGGCACCTTGGACGCCCTTGTCAAGTTGAACGGTGAGTTCTGCCTGCTTGACCTGAAGACCAAAGCACCAGGCAAGGCCAAGCCGACCAAGCAGATCAGCGACGAGGCCATGACCCAGATGCAGGCGTACCGGATCTGCCTGGCCGAGAACTACGGCATCCAGGTGCAGCGGTTCATCGCCCTGTACGCCTTCCCTGATCAACCGGCTTTCCCTGTTGCAGCCGCAGGCAAAGACCTTTTACGCCATGAGACTCATTGGACTCAACGAATTACCGCTTTCAGCATGCTCAACCCTTGACGCCTACGGGCAGTCGTGTACAGTATGCAAGTGCCAGGGACGGCTTCCCAATCCTCGCCTCTCTCAACGGCACTCCAATCGCCAAGATCACTCAGGACTTCGGTGGCTACGCCCTATGGCTGGCTGACCGTGAACTGCCGTTCATGGCTAATTACAAACGCACCTTCTCGTCAGTGTCTGACGCCAAATCATTCCTTGAAATCAGCCGCCTATGAACACCAAAAAGTTTTACTTCGAGATCCCAGGTCACAACGTCATTGATTACGTCGAGGCGTACAGCTTCGTCGACGCCAAGGCGCGTGTCTTCAACGAGTACAGCCAGTTCTGGAACAACATTATCTGGCACGACACCACCGATCCCGAACCGACTGAGGACACCACGGAACTGCAAGAACGATGCGCTCGTCTATTTTTCTGACCCTTGTCCTTGCTTTCTCCGCCTTCCTACAACTTCATCAACAGACTTCAGATGGACAGTTATCAACGCAATGCCGAAACGTTGTTGAACGAGTTAGCCCAACTCAAGTACGAACAGCGTGCTATTGAACTCCGCATCAAAGATGTCCAAGCCAAACTCACCGTTCATGTCGCTGCTGGTGATATGGAGCATTTGGCGGGCGAGTCTGAAAACACCTACAAGTACGACAACATCAACTACGTCTTCTCAAACGGGCGAGTCACCTACGACTTCAGCGATTGTGAAGATGTGACCGCTGCAGCCGAGAACCTCAAAGAACTGCAATCAACGGCAGTCGCCTTAGGTCGTGCTGTGCAAAAGGTTGGTACACCTTTCTGGACGGTGCGGGCATGACAACAACAATCACACTCGCATTTTGCATCTTGATTGCTGCACTGATCGGCGCTCTTTACATCTCAACGTCATGAACAAATTTCCTTTTACACCACCTCCAGAACTTATTGAAGAGTGGATTGAGATCGCCAAACCTGAACCTTGGAAGCAACCACCCAATCCCAACATTCTTTGCGCACTTGCAGCCGAATGGGGATATTTGCAGCACGAAAAGTCGCTGCTTGATGCCATGCATTCAATCGTGCCACCAATCGATTTTGAACCGGATGACGATGATGACTGATTACAAAGCAACACCTGAGCAAGAAGATGCCGTTGCTCGTGCTTGGGCATTTCAGCAACAGTGGGCGCAACGAGGCGACGAAGACTCTGCCTGTTTTCTTGAACTTCGCTCAAGAATTGAACGGCTTGAGTTAGGTGCTGGCATTCACGATGCCGTCATTAAAACTTTGAAGCCGCCGAGCTTGAAGGAACAGGCGCTAGCTGAACTAGCTGAATGGGAAAACGTTATGGACGTTGCACCCGATAGCCCCATCCGCCGCGCACTGGAGCAACTTGATGACTGAACTCAACGTCATTGATCTCGTCGCAGAAGCCATTCAAGGCCAGCACACTTGGGATCCCAAAGAACGCTTTCGCCTGCAGGCCAGAGCCGCCATGGACAAGCTTGCAGACATCCTAGAAGCAGCCATGCTCAACCCCGACGATCCTTTCGTCCCTGACGGCGCCACCGTCGTCAATGCCATTCGCCTGATCGCTCGTACACCGTCTGAATACCTCTTCTGACCATTGGCTCCCGGCAAGAAAAACACCCGCTCCTGCATCATCTGTGGCACATCTTTCACACCACAAATCATCAGTAAAGATCGGCTCTCCAACCGTCGTACCTGCTCGATGGAATGCCGTGGTGTCTACTACGGACGTGTCCGCAAACTTTGGACAGACGACGAGATCGCACTCCTGCATGAATTTGCAGAATCAATGCCATCTGATCAGTTCATCCGTGTCTTCAACGCACAAAACACCAGCAATGGCAGACCGAAACGTTCGGCAGTTTCAATTCGCCTCAAACTCCATGAATTGAACATCTCACTTGAACCCAAATACCGTTACCTGACAGCCAGCGCCTTCTCTCGCGTTCTTGGTGTTTCCAACGATGCGGTTCGTTACTGGCTGCAGATCGGCTTGAAAGGCACCAGAAACCGTGATGTGCCGCGTTCACCCGTCTACATCAAAACTGAAGACCTTTGCGAGTTCGCTCGCGCCAATCCGCGCTTCTTCGGTGGCATCCCACGCACTCAATTGTTCCTCGCAATTGAAGATGCCGACTTGGCTGATTACATCGTCAAGACTTTCCCCAATCGCAACACCTGCATCAGAAAACCGATGAAGGTGCGCTGCATTGAAACTGGGAAAATCTACGAATCACAATCAGCCGCTGCAAAGGCGATGTTTGTCAACCGCAGCATCATCTCCCGCTCCGTACGCCGTGGTCACGCGGCCAATGGCTATCACTTCGAAAAGATCAACCTATGAACACCAAATGCCCTGAATGCTCCGGCGATAACTTCCGAGTTATCAAAACCTACCCTTGCGAGGATCACACCCTGCGGCACCTCAAATGCCGTTCATGCGGCACGAACGTCTTCACGCATGAATACATCATGAAACAGGAGGAATACAGTTGGCAGCGCGTCAACAACACCTACAAGCTTCGGCTCAAGGCATGAACCAGTGCTACTCCTGGAAGACCATTGGCGTTCCCGCTCCGCAGGGCAGCAAACGTCATGTCGGCATGGGACGCATGATCGAATCCTGCAAGGCGCTGAAGCCTTGGCGTGAAATGATCATCACTGATGCCAAGAAGCTGGGCATTGATGCGCCGCTCGACACACCTGTTGGCGTCTCCTTGGTGTTCTGCTTCCCCAGGCCGAAGAATCACTTCAACAAAAAGGGCGAGCTGCTCGGCAAAGCACCAAAGCACAAGATGACCCGCCCTGACCTCGACAAGCTCACCAGAGCTGTGCTGGACAGCCTCGTGTACGCCGGCGTGATCAAGGATGATTCGCTGGTCTACAACATCTCTGCGCACAAGCGGTTCTGCGTCGGCAAGGAGGAACCTGGCGTCCTGATTACTGTCATGGACAGCAGCGACCTCCCCTTCCGCCCCTGACGTGCTATGATTTGCCTGCGATTGGATCGCCCTGAGCTGAGGCAGTGGCTTCACCGGGGCGATTTTTTTATGCTGTGATCACGCAGGAGCAGTCATGGAAATCTCAATCGAGTTTGATGCTGAGACGATCATTGGCAAGCTGAATGAGCTGCGGAAGGTTCAACTGCCGATGGCAGCATCAATCGCTCTCAACCAGACAGCGTTCAGGATTCGCGAAGAGCTGCAAGCAGGTGCAAAGGCAACCTTCAACGATCCTGTTCCTTTCACGTTGAACGCGTTCCTGTACAAAAAGGCAACGCCAACAAACCTTGAGGCCGTTGTGTTCATCCGCGACGATGCACCGAAAGGCAACGCTCCTTCGCGGTATTTGGCGCCTCACATCTATGGCGGCCTTGCATATAGAACACGTTTTCAAAAATCGTTGTCGCGTACGCCTGACCCGTCACCGCTTGGCCTTGGCAACGCAGTTCTTGCGCCGAATCGGATTATGGCTCCCACGCAATCACCGCGTGGTGTCAGTTTTACCAGTCGCGGCAAGATGAGTCCAGGGCAATACGAACAAATCAATACCTACATCCAGAACACTGATTCAACGCGCACGGCAAGCACAGGTCGACGGACTGCTCGTGCTGCTGGCACCCGTTACTTCTACATAAATCAGGCAATGGTGGATGAACGCCGCAACTTGCGCAGCAGCAAACCGGGCATCTTCATGGTGCGTGGTGGCAGATCACCATTGATGCGGGTGATGACTGAGATTGCGTTGCCGACGTATACCGCGAAGTTTCGGTTCTTCGAGATCGGGACGAAGACAGCGACGGCTGAATTCCCACGACTTTTTTCGCAGCAAAAATTCCTCTAAGTTCTTGCGAGGGGTCGGTTTAAGGGGCGAAGTTCCTGCGGAGGGTCGGTTTAAAAAAAAACCCGAAGTTCTTGCAAGGGGTCGGTTTATGTCAGTACCGGATTGAGGTCGGTTTAGTATTATAATTACTCACACAGTTTGTATTAATAATACAAACACAATCGTAATCTGAGGCTAATTGTAATTAGCTTGCAATCGTAAATGTAATTAATAACAATTACTCACAAATATATTTGCAGCAAATAATAATTAACCACAAATAATATTGCATGCAATAACAAATAATCTGCAAATATTTGTGCAAACAAATAACAATTGCGCACAAATAAAAGTGCAGAATAATTGTTATTAACAATTAGCAGGGGCGCAACGATCCGCCCACCCATCGCAGACGCGTCTCATCTTGAGACTGCCTCGGGGCTCTCCTTGTATATGGGGCGCAACGGGGCGCCCTTTGCCTAGGTGCCCCCTGACCCTGACCCTGAGGGCACGTGCACAACAACGCGCCACACCCTGAAACCGTCTGCCCCTGTGCACGCAAAAGCCCGAGGGGTGCCCGCTACTGATCAGCCGTGCTAATGCTTTTGCCTATTTGGTATCGGTGCTATACCGTTTCCCCTTTTCACCCCTACCGATAGGCGCTACATTCCCCATAGGCGACCTTTCGCCTTCCAATCGCACCCCTAACCATGTTTCAGCTCACCCGCTACCAGGGCACCACTGCCGGCCACGTGCCCGTAGGACGCCCCCGCCCTTGGGCAGACGCCCTCCGGCTTTTGCAGCATGCAAACCAGGTAAACGGGGACGTCTGGGCGTATCGCCTGGCTTGCGTCTCCCCTGAGCTCCCCCGCTTTTGAGCTCACCCCTCACCCCTTCCAATCGCACCACCTGTCATGTATCCCTATTACTTAGAGCCTGACGACAACGACGACGACAACGACCCTGACGCGCAATGGGGCGCTGAGGTGGATTTCGAGCCCGCCCCCGACCGCGTCCCATATAACGGCGCCGTGAAAAGGAGCAAAACCGGCACCCTGTGGATGTTTTGGATGCCTCAGGGCGCCAACTATCGGGATCAGTACGACGATCTAGTGGGGTGGTACCAGGTACCCCTCCTATCTGAGGTGGAGGATTGGACGTTCGATAGCGTCTGCCCGACCCCCTGTGACGACGATCTAGAACCGGATCATCCGGACTCATGGCTCAGCCTCCTGGGTCTCGTTTGACCCCACCCCTTCCGATCGCAATCACATCATGCAGACCGTTCTCCTTTTCAAGGCTCCTAACGATCGCAACGGCAACCCCTGCCGTGTTTTTGCCTCCTTTGACGGTTACGGGCGGATCGTTGGCGCTTGGGATGAGGGTTATTCAGGGCACCATGCCGTGCCCCCTGAGCTCCGCCCCATAGCTGCCAACTGTCACGCCATAGCTGTGAGCCAGGCAACTTACCGGGCTCTCCTGAGGCAAGGGCGGCAGGCTCTCATCTTTACCCCCGTTTGATCCCCCGCCCCTGGCTTTTGCTGGGGGCTTTTTCCGATCGCACCCCTTCCAATGCTCAAAACCCTACGTTTTGCCCTCACTGAAAAGTCCGGCAACATCAAAACCGGACCAATTCCCGTTTCCGTTTCCAGCCGCACCACGTGCCCCGAGACCTGCCCGTTTCTCAAGGGCGGCGGATGTTACGCGGCAGCGGGCTATTACACGCGCCTTCATTGGGATGCTGTGACCCGTGGCGACCGTGGCGAACCTCTTGCTGGTTTCCTTGCCAGGATCCGTGCCCTCCCCGAAGGGCAGCTATGGCGCCATAACGTCTCGGGCGACCTAGTGGCAACGGGCGGCAAGCTTTCCCGCCGTTTCCTTGACGCCCTCACAAAAGCCAATCAGGGGCGCCGTGGCTTCACCTACACGCACCACCTCCCTGAACTGGGGGAGAATGCCCGCCTACTGCGCCGTGCCAATCGGGGCGGCTTCCGCGTCAACGTTTCAACCGAGAGCGAACGGGCGGCAGATGCTGCCATCGCCCAAGGGCTCCCGGCTGTGATGGCTGTGCCCTCGGATGAGACGCGTACCACGTGGCGCACCCCCGAGGGAAACCGCGTGCTGGTTTGCCCTGCCCAACGCTCAGATACCCGGCAGTGCGCAGACTGTGCCCTCTGCCATACCAGGGGGCGCCGCGTCATCATCGCCTTTCTGGCTCATGGCACAGGTAAGACAAAAGCCAACGCGGTGATTCAAGCCGCCACGTAACGCACCTCTGCCCCCGCCCCTCACCCGCCCCCGCTAGGGGGCTTTTTCATGCCCTGCCCTCGGCTCACGCTGGGGGCTTTTGTTTGTGCGCCTACGTCTGCCACACCTAGGAGCCCCTGCAGTGCCCTTTGCCCTGAGCGCGTGGGGGATACGTGCCCGCTCCTAGGGGCAGGTTGCAGGGCATTCTCGCAGGGCTCAGGGTGCGCTACATGTAGCGTCAAGCGGGATGGGGGACGCTAGGGAGGCTAATTGTTAATTGTAATTAGCTTGCAATTGTAAGTTGCAGTTGATTGTTTGCAGTTGCATTTAGGATTGCGGTTAATTGTTTGCAGTTGCAATCACACATCTGGGGAATTGTTATAGCCTGCATCTGCGGGGGTTCGGCACACCCCGAGGGCAAACATGGGTCCTTCCTGAGTGGTCGTTCTCGGGTAATTTCGAAC